>Ga0116226_10002637_pt1 | contig 15688 bp, 10 predicted proteins | sample S1TSphfallax_FD_89692 | JGI IMG/M metagenome (GOLD analysis project Ga0116226, IMG submission 89692) | Host-associated microbial communities from peat moss isolated from Minnesota, USA - S1T2_Fa - Sphagnum fallax MG | ecosystem: Host-associated > Plants > Peat moss > Unclassified | place: USA...
AAAAAAAAAAAACTTTTGAATATACCATTTTTTAAAAATTGACAATTGTTGTCTTGAAAACACGTATTGCCAAATTTGGAGTTTCATTGTTTAGGGAGATGATGAAAATTTGTATTTTTGTCCGTTGTAGCAAGTTTGTTAGAAATCAAAAGTTGGCATTTTTGTGAATGCAAGATAATGGCCTTCACTCTTGATGAGATCGTTAGTTTAATATATGTATCACAATTTGAGAAGGTGAGCCACCTCCATTCCCAAAAGCACATATCTATTTATGTCATGTCTATGGTTGCGACACATATGTAACATTTCATATACTATGTTTTTTAGCCCACATTTTTGTTTCCCAATTAACAACAAAGTTCTTATAGATAGAGAACATGATGCCATCAACTTGAACTAAAAACCTTTCTTGACATTTCAAAAGGTACAAAAAAATTTAGCCGAGCAGATTGCAACCCAATAATCAAGGGCTTAGATGATTTGGAGATTTCTTTTCTCAAGAGTTTGTTTTTGAAGTTAAAAGTTCTTGCAATGGTACTTTCTAGTTTGAGGGACTCAATATTATGTGCCACTATATTTGTTTGAATTATTGTGGGAGGCTTTAATAACATGTTGGTGTGAACAAGGGATATACAAGTTATAGGTGCTTGGGATGCAATTACCATTTCTAAATGGTGTTAGAAGACTTCATGTATGTTGTTACAAAGAATTTTAATGCAAATGGCATTGTTGTAACAATTTGAACTTTACTAGCTCATATCAACTTTAATGGCACCAAAATACCCATAACACCCAGTGGTAAGAATGTGATTATCTTTAATTCAACATAGAAATATAATATTTTGAATTAACAATAATTCCAAAGCTTTTTGTTATCCTTTTTGTAAGCTCCTTGTATTTCCAATCTTCTCATTTATAGACTAATGAAATAACCATTGGTGATTGATGATAATTGTGGGTCAAAAGTGGAGGCACTATGATTTGATAAAAACTTGTTTGGTTTGGTTGATATGGTTGTGTTTAGATCCAAGCATAATCATTTTGAGTACATTGATCATTGTAGTACCAACAACCCACATTTCATGGTCAATGGTTGTTCCATCACCCACATCCATGATTGTGGCAATGGGTGGTCAAGTTTTAGGATGGATGTTTGGTTGGGTCATGTTTTACTTTTGGCTACAAGGTCAATACAAGGCATGTTCCTTGGCTTTTTCCTAATGTGCATACTATGAGTTACATTGGCAATGATTTGGAAATTGAATTGGGTGTTAATTTTTGTCACTATGCAGAGAGTTTAGTACATTGTGTATTGACATTTTCAAGTATCATGTTTGATTGAATGATTTAAAGCCATGCATGCCATCTTTTTTTTTGTTTTTTGTTTTGCAAATTCATGGAAAAACAACTAGTTGGATCATTTGTGGAAGACAGACATCTTGGCAAAATGGAGTCAAGTTATGGCAATGATTATGGTCATACTACCAATGGTTTTATCATGGGCTTGTCTAGTGGTAGTAGATATTAGATTGATGATGATGGGTATGATTGTTACAATTGTTTTGGGTGTAGTTATTCGAGGAAGGATAAAACTTATAGAATCATGTGAAGAGGTTGAATTGGCCTGCCACCATGCATATTGGGAAAAAGTAACAACCACGGTTGTAACATATGATGAATGGCCATATGCAAATGAAATGTTAAAGAAGGGAGACGATGTAAGTTTTTTAGAAAAAACACATATGAAAACTTTGTGCAAGGTAAAACTCAATGAAAACTTAATGAACTTCAATTGTCACGAACTAAAGGCAACAATATTGATGATATATATATTTTATAAGATATTCCAAAATTAATGTATAAGATATTCCAAAATTGTGCCACTTGTCACAATAAAAAACATTGAAAATGAACGATTCAAATAATAAAAAATTTACAAGAAAATAAATATGTGAAATCCCCAAAATGTGCCATGTGTCCATAGTAAATTTGATGAATTAAAAACCACATGGACCATGTTTGGCCATAAGAACTTGAAGATGATGATGAAAGGACGTAGCGTCATGTGGCCCAATCTCAACCACTAGATTTGAACGATCCAAAATTTTCCAAGTTAAACCAAAATTTTAATAATCAAAATATCCATGTGTGTGCCATGTGGTTAAATTATGATGAATTACATTGGATAACCCAAATTTTCGCAATACGCAATAAAACTAGATATTTGAAATAATTGCTAGTATTTCCATGTGGCAGCATGTTACTAATTGCATTTACTCACCAAATAAGTCGCATTGCAAATTACAAATAACTACATGTATACTAAAAGTCAAAGGTTGACATTTTCTTCACATCCACAATCCAATGTCGCATGCGACTGCTGACATACATGACTTGTCCAATGCAAGTAAAAGTTTTTTAGTCATATTTGTCACTTGCAACTAAAAGATAATTGCAAATAGTAGTTGAAAAATGGTATTTTTCTACTAGCGTCTATTTGTGCTCCAATCTTTCACTTGATTTGGGAAACATGTGTAATCCAAAACTCCACATAGGAAGGCAGCAAATCCCACCTCTTGTTCAAGATTATTTGAATGAAGTCAGGTGCACATCTTTTTGTAACCACCCATGTCCTATTACAAAAAATAAAAAAATATTACAGTGGCATTTAACTAGCAATAAAGTTATTGTTTTTAGTTTTCATTTTAAAGAAGAGTTTAAATTATAGCTTTTGTAATGATCTTAATTCAATGAATGGGTCATTTAGTAGTCCTTGGTTGTTTGTTTACATGAAAGGTTATGTCACATGCCACCAAAATGACAACAATTTAAAGCAAAGTTGTTGTGCACTTGTAAAAGAATCATAAGTAAAATATTATGATGGGAAAAAAAATGTGGAGTAGGTCTTACTTGTGTACTATGTGTGAGGGGTGCAAATTCTTTAAAGTGTATAAAAATTTGTCACAACGTCACCCTTTTCTATCTTGTTTACCTAGTATTTTTTTGCCATGTAAAGACACATTTATGGATAATTATGATGGAATCTATAATTGTAATAGTCCAAAATATAATCCTTCTGAAAATTTTGACAACTTTTGATTCATTATTTTGTATGGGGATCAAAATATAATGTAAAAAAGGACTGTAATAAGGATTAGGCCTTTTTCATCATGTGGTACACCTTAAAAAAAATTCACCTTAAGGTCAATTCAAAGGTGTTGTCACAACAAAATAAAGTCATGCTTATGGTTTAAGGTTTAAGATTAAAGTTTTAGATAGATCACTTGTTATGGAATGTTTAGATGTAATTTAGTGTGATATAATGTTTTATGCATTATTATTATTTTCATAAGGTGATTATTGTGATTACCAGAAAAAAGGTATTTGGGTGTAAATACATAATGTCATATTGTGATGTGGTGGTTTTCATTCATGACTTCACATATTATGCACCTACTCCATAGGATGCAATTTTTAATGTTATATTGGTAGGTACTTAGTTTTACTTCAATTAAATAATTTGATTTTGTAGTTGGATTCTAGCATATTTGTGATCTTTGATCGTGTTTTGAATTTGTGGGAACTCGCGAAGGTAGGTAACACATTATAGGAAAGTCACCATGAAATAACGTTGATAATTGAGATGAATATTTTAAGTATGGCCATTAATTGTGGAACAACAATTTTAAATCATTTTCAAGTTGCACTGGAAAAAGGATTAATTTGGGAAGATCTTATAAATATGCATCCAGGTTTTAAATTCACAATGTTTATTTTTAGGTTCCAATGGCATTCCTTTGAAGCAACTAATGGGATTTCAAATAATTCATTTGAATTTAAGCTATGAAGAAGAAGTCATACTTTTGGTGCATTTTTGTATTGATTTGGTGATTGTGAAGGTGGATGGAATGTGGACTTTTGATATAGGGACCCGTATCATCATAGTTGGGACAACCCACTACCCAATTATTGTTGTTAATCACAAGTCCCTCAACAAGTTATTATATTTGGGTCTTCCTATTTTGAAACTTTCTATAGAGATAGATACAAGAATCGAATCTAATTTTGCACTTAAGCAAATTTGTAGTAAAAAATTGTCCTGGTGGGATTCTAAAGGGATTATTTTGAACATTTGCATTCACACTATGAACAACGATGATATATTGTTCTTTAGAATACATAGCCCTTGTGATTAAAAATGTGGGGAATAAAAACCTATATATATATATATAAGTTTTTGATGCAATCTTTTATTTGGGTCCATCGATGCAACTTTTTTTTCAAGGTTTCATTCATGAAAGTTTCATGATAAGAGGTTAACTAATGGTGATAGATTGATAGACAATTCTTTAACATGACACTAATACATGTAAAAAAAATAAAATCCTTGATTTGATTTCTTGAGAAAGAAATGTTAATTTAAACTTGGTTTTGAAGAGCTTATATACTTACGATTTTACCGTTAGAAAACACTTTCACTCTAGAATTTTCCTTAGATGTTTTGGCCATTTTATGAGAATTATTGTTTAATGATGGTATTACCATCTTCTAACATCCACGGTGTTTAACCAACATAGGACATTTTTTTACCATTAGCATATGCCAAAAGAATTACCTTTCAACATATTCTTGGTGGAGCTTTTTAGTTATACTTCTTGAGTCTTTTTTTTCTTGCTTTTTTGCTTCTCATGAAACAATTATGAATATTTTTGGACCTCATCCATTTCCATTCCCAACCAATGAAACGTAGCTTGAATAGGAAACAAAACATGTTCTTTAGAAAAAAAATCATTTTTTTTGTTTTCCATGAGTGTTATTTGCACAATCAACTTGCACACAAAAAAAACATTTCAAAAACTTCATAATTTCTTTCTATTCCAAGAAACAACCCTAACTACAAGTATCATACTATAAAAATAAAAATAAAAACATCCAAAGATAGATAGAAGAAATACTTTATGAGAGTCTCAATCTCAAGCTTGTAATATTTGTTTTGTAACTTTCTTTCCCAGGCTATTTCTTTAAATTTTTGTTTTTTTCTCTTACAATATACAAGTAGAAATGAAAAGAAGGTCCATAAACATTGCCAAAATAAAAATAAAAATTGGACAAAAAATTTGTAATAAACATAAAACAAAGAAAGATTTCTCAAATTCTTCAAAATAAAATGAGTTCTCCTCTTTTACACTATAATAAGTAAAAATGAAAAGATAGGCCATGAGTGTTGTCAAAAAAAAAAACCATAGTAAGCTTCCAATAGAAATAAAATAAAGAAATTTCAAAAGATGCATGCAACAATTTATTTTTTAAAACAAGAAATCCAAGATGTTGCAACCATATAACATGTCCTATTATAAATATGTCAATTTAAGTAATTATATAACAAACTTTGAGTTAGAATAATTCATTTTAGCATATTATGGGAAAGAACATGGTAGGAAAAAATATTATAAGAGCCTATTGTCATCCTACCTAAACCATCTTTAATGAAAATTCATCATCATTGGAATTAGGGAGATAAGCTTGGTTTTTTTAAAGTAAGAAACAATTAATTGGATGCAATTCATGTTTAATGTCAATGCAATTTTATTACATATTATTTTTATTTTGTTAAGCCCATTTTTGTAAATTCAATGAATTTTTAATACAATAAATTAATTTCATCTAAATTTTTATTTTAAATAAAACCATTTTTGTAGAATTGCTTGTTTTCCCTAATTTACCTTTTATCCATTTTTCTAATGTTGGGTGGGTGTTAGTTTGTTGTTCAAAACCATGTTAAGTATCAACTTATCTTTTAAAAGAGAATTAATTAGGTATCATCTAGGGTGCTACTTGGGTTAATATCCAAAGTGCAAGGTATCATTATTGAAAGATTTGGTTTGCAAATAATCAAAATTTCATGAATTAAAAAATATGATACCTAGGTAAATTATATGGATAATTCCTAAGTTTGGTTTTGAAAGGGTCTAAAACATAAGGAACATAGAATTAAGGTTTTAAATTATTTATGTTTAAGTTAGGTTATTGTTTAAGGTCGGAGTTCAAAGTATGGGACTAATGATGGAGGTGCCACTTTTCTCATGTAGGGAACCCCTCCAATTTTTTCATGTAGGGAACAAGAGATAAGAAATTAAACTATTTTTTCTTATGTGTACGTGTGTTTTTTCCAACATTATATGCGTTTATGTTCCAATCTTGTTATAGAGTTTCTTTTGTTGGAAAAACTTTCTTTCTTGTTTTGGTCTTGTTTTTTTGCTTGATTTTTTTCTTTTTATTGTAAATGTTTATCATGTGTTGAAGCCTTTGCAATTATCTCTTGTTTTTGTTGCAAATGTTTTCCATGTTTTAGAAGGTTTGTTGGTTTTGTTTTTTGCTATAAGTATTATTCAAATGCTTGAAGTGTTTAGGTGCTTAAGGCATTACTCATATGTTTTTGACACTAATTGGGCACTTTTGACATTCCTTGTCTGTTTTCAATTGTTATTCATGTTGTTCACATGTTACTTGGTGTTGTTTAGTCATTGGTTGTTACTAATGTTGTGTATGTGCTATGAGTGTTCTTCACATGTTACATGTGCTGTGTGTGGTGCTTATTGTATTAGCTTCAAGTATTAACTCCTTTGCTTTTGCTTGTGGTGCTATTAGTGTTGCTCATGGTGTTTGCCCTCTTTTATGATTATTATTACCCCCTACCTTGTTGTGCAAGTTGGAATTACATCGGAATGGAAAACAACTTACAAAGAAAAGGCTTATAATAAGTGTAAATACAATCTCTAATTTTTGGGGCCATAGATCCTTTCAAAAAGGATAATGTGCACCAAAAATGTTTTTTGGAAAATTCGGATCTTCTTGTTGTTAAAAACCATTGGCCCATTTACTTTGTAGAAAATATTTGGTTAAAGCATTTGGTAATGCATAAGTCTCCGTGTTGTTTTCCTTTCCAAAAAAACCTTTCATTTAATAAGTGTTATTAGACACAATAAAAAAGACAAATCAAACATGTCTTTTACTAATTTTAACATATTGTGATTCTATTATTATAAGTTTCAATCTCTAGATGTTTAAGGGGCACATGACATTTTTGCATTGATTATGAATTTCATAGGAGAGGATTAAGTGCCAAACATATTGAACTTGGCTCGTTTTGAAGCATTTGAAACTTTTGGGCATGCATTGGAAAAAAATTGCAAGACCTATCATGGATTAACAAAAAAAACCATCTTTATGTCAAGGATGGCTTGCATCAAATTTGAATACCATAATAGATGTTTAAAAATCAATAGTTAATGTGAAGTTTTGGGTGTGGCGAAAAGTTTTCAAGGCACATGTTTTGGACATTCCTTCTTTGAAGCTTATCAATGTGTAATTGTTGAAAATAAAATGTGTAGGGGTTTGAGATATGTTTCCATTAAATTTTCCCAATCAAATTTGCATAAATGTATAACATGTAAAAATAATTAGAGAAAGGAAGACAAGAATGGATGAAAGCTTGCATTACTATAAACCCTAAACCTATAAATTTGAACACATGAATCAAACAAGGTAAAATGCAAATTGTTTTATTTTGGTTTTATTTATTTATTTATTATTTTATTATAAAAAATTGCATTATGATCGGATATTTGATTTGTGCAAGTTGCAAGAAAAATTATCATGTTTCATGAAGTTTTTAAAATTTTGAGAAGTCGTTGTTTTTTTATTATAGCAATTAAATTGGTGCTAAGGTCATTAGTTATGTACATTTTCTTTTCACGTGGCATATATAACAAATTATTGTATATATATAATTACTAATGATTTGTGTTTTGAACCAATCAAGCAATCATTGGTTGTTGAATAATGTTTTACATGTAGCCATATCTGTAAGCCTTAAACTAAAGGAAAAAATGAACCTACCTTTCATTTTGGATAATTTCATTGATGATAATTCAAGCTTAAATATGGAGTTGGGAACTCTTGCAATGAACATAAATAATGAAGTTTATGAGGTCATTGACCTTTTCCTTTCCTTCTTGAAAAAATATGATGAGAGGAAAATTCACAATATGTTATCCTTGATGTTAAATCCTAAGTTTTAAAATTATTTTTTCTTTTATTAGTCATGACCAAATGATGGCCATAGCTAAAAAATATGGTTGGAGATCCTTACTTCTTATGCTCTTGAAGTCTTATCATCATTTTCATCTATTTTCCAAAGTGGATAGGAGCTTAGATATTGTTGAAATGGTAATTGTAAACACTAATGAACCTCTAAAGAAGTTTATTAATAAAAAATTGTTAATATTTTGAAAATATCAAGTGGATGCAAAAAACATAAAGTATTTTTCAGAGTGGTAGAAGAAACATGAATACATGTTCCCAATTGTTGGCTTTTGAGCTAAACAAATATTGGGGATTATAGGTTCTCAAATAAAAATAAAAATAATATTTTCTTTTGCTAATTCTGTTATCAATTTGAGGAGATGTTGCTTGTAGTTAGATAAACTTGAAATGTTAATTTTTGTGAATAAAAATTGAACGATGCAAAGGTTGGTTGCAAAGCTCTTTATGGTTTAATATAATTGATAGATTATGAAGCAAATTTAAAGGAAAAACTAGAAAGATTTGAAGGTTCATTTGAGGAAAACAAACTGAAAAAAAATATATAGTTTTTTTTGCCTTGAATATATATATTTTTTGTTCTTAATTTTTGTTATTTATATTAGATCTTTGTAATGAAGCTTGATAGTTTTTTTCTTGACTTATGAAAACTTTTAGATTTTGTTTTCTAAATTATATTGAGCTAACTTTTTAAATTGATGTTAAGTAACATCTAAATATAACCAACTAATATGAATGAAGTAAGAATTAGTTTGACATGAAAAAAATTATGAAATTATTTTTAAAATAATTATATTGTTAAAAACCAAATCACTCGATTATGAAGAAAACTAATAACTACCCAACATTGATTTTTTTTCCACCTCGTTACATGTTGCACCTATAACTTCCCATGTTACAAGTACTAAAGGGTATGTAAGATGCAAAAAGATACAAATATACAAAAGGTTTCATAACATACCATCCAACATGTTACATACCTCCTAATGCTTGTAACATGCCCAAAATATTTATAACATGGACCCAAAATGTGTCTAGGAACCTAGGTGGAAAAAACAATGCAAAAGGTAGATTGGGGGAAAAATAATTGCAATAAAATTCTTGTACTAATTGCATACCAACTAAGGACAAATATAATATTAGGTGTGAGGGTATCTCCATTGCATTGTCAATGTTGATGGTTTGGATCACAAGTATTTAGATCTTGATCTAATATCTAAATCAAAATTTATAACAATTAAAAAAACCTCACAAGGAACCCACATGGAGGCAAGAACTGGGTTTAAATTAGAATCATCTATTCTAGGGATTTGTTGGAGTTGGTTAATTTGAGGTTGCCTTTAAGTTTTAAATGCTTATGTGAGTTTGGGTATTACAAGGTTTAGGTTTTCAATTCACCCCTTAATAGCTTTCACGTTTTCCTCCTTTTTAAAGTATTTTTCGTTGTTTTTGTTGTTTTTTGATGATAAAATTCATAAGCCAATACCATCTTCTTCGTGTTTTTGAGACTATAGCAAAATGTGACAAATGTCCTTTGTTTCAAAACATGCACTTCAATTTATTGTTGATTTGTCATAATTTTTGGGACAATTTGTGTGATAAAAAATTCCAATGATTAAATCTAAATAAAATTAACTATTACTTAATATGATACATTATTAATTGAAATAATCATAATAATAATAAGTTTCTTTTGATGTTATTTTAAACAACCTAAGTTATTCTAACTTATTGTACCCTGGGTTATTTAAATTTATTGTACCATAGGTTAATCTTTATTTTTTTACTTTGTTTTATTTTAAGTTCTATTCATTATTATATGTTATTTTTGTTATTTTAAACTGCCCTAAATTATTTAAAGCAATACATTCTAGATTATTTTAAATATTTCAACCTATATTAGGATATTTGCCATAATATGATTTTTTATTGTAAAGTATTTCACCTTTTACATGTTATTTTACATTATGTTATTATCAATTATTTTAGGCTACTTTTAATTATTTTAGGTTATCCCACCTTAAGTTATTTAAATATTTTTAAAATTATTTTATTGTAAGTTGTTTTATGTTATTTAAATTTTATTTTATTTTATTTTAGGTCATTTTAAATTATTCTACCCTAAGTTATAGATTATAATAATTTAAAGTTAACTTATAACAACATAAGGTTACATAACATATAATAATTTAGGGTAAAAAAAACTAACAATAATTGAAAATATCTTAAAATAAGACAAAATAACCTAAGGTGGAATAATTTCGAATAGTTGAAAATAGCCTATAATAACGTAAAGTGAAATAACTTAAAATATTAGAAAATAACCCAAGGTAGAATAATGCATAATGTCCAAAATAATACAAAATAATCTAAAGTTGAATGGTTATAATAGCCTAAAACAACATGTGTAAAATAATTTAAAATATTGTAAGGTGGAATAACTTAAGATAGTTTTAAATAATGCAAGGTACAAGAGCTTATAATAACATCCTAGCATGGAATAACTTTAAATAATACAAAAATTTGAAGATCAAAATATTTTAAATAAATTAATGTGAAAGAACTTACAATAGTCAATTATAACTTAAGGTTTAGCAGTTTAAGGTGGATTGCTTACAATATTTCAAAACAATCTAAGATGGGATAACTTACAATAGTTGAAAATAACCTATAATAGTAAAAATAACATAGGGTAGAATAACCTAAAATAATATAGCATGGAATAATTTATAATAGTTGAAAATAACCTAAAATGGAATAATGTATAATAACAAAAATAACTTAAGATAAAATAACTTATAATAGCCAAAATGACATAGGATAGAATAATCTAAAACAATATAGGATGGAATAATTTATAATAGTTCAAAATAACTTATGTTAGAATAATTTAAAATAATCTAATGTGAAATCACCTAAAATAGCTAAAAACCTATGGTATATTAACTTAAAATGGTTAAAGGTGTAATAACTTATAATAATTTAAAGTACAATAGCCAAAAATAACCTAGGATGGAATAACCAATAATAGTTTACGAAAAAATAACTTAAAATGACATAGGGTGAAATGCTCAGAATAATGAAAAATAACTTAACATATAATATAATTTTTTTAAAAAAAAAAGTAACTTAAGATCCTTGCTTATGATAACTTAGGAATAACATGGAATAATCAATAATAATTTAGCCTATACTAACTTAAAATAATGAAAAGTACAATAACAAAGAATTAAAAAACAATTTAAGTTAAAATAACCTAAAATAACTAGAATAATTTAGGGTATTATAACATATAATAGCCAAGGGTGGAATAACCTAACGTAACTTATGGTAAAATAATTTAAAATAGTTTAAAATAACCAAGGGTGGAATAAACTAAAATAAAATATGGTAAAATAACTTTAAATAATCAAAATAATAACAAGTGGAATTTAAAACAACCTATGGTAAAATAATTATAAATAATGAAAAATAACCATGGGTGGAATAACCTATTAAAATAACATATGGTGAAATAACATAAATATAGTTTAAAAAAACCAAAGCTGGAATAACCTAAAATAAACTATGAAAAAATAATTTAAAATACTTGAAAATAGTCAAAGGTGGAATAACGCATAATAACCCAATATTGACATAAGAATTTAGTGTACTATAGGTTTTTTTTTTAAATGTGCATAATAATATGTGACAACAAATCATTTAAATAATGGTCCAATGGTTAAAGGTTTATTGTTTTGACATTGAAGTGAAGGGAGGTGAGGAGTTCAAACCTTTACATTTGCACTTGAAATTGGTGGGATAAGTTGTTTAATTAAACCTAGGTCTTAGGTGTTTAACTTAATGTAGGTTCTTAGCTTAGCCTTAGTTAGGTTCCTAATGTTTAACTTAATTTAGGTTCCTAACTTAGTTTAACGTAGTTTAAATATGAATTAAGATATTAGCCTAATGAATTACCTATTAATGAATTATTTTGTTCCCAACAATTAATCCTTATTCACTAAAGGGTTGATCGCTTTCATCATGGTAAAATTGTCCAAATTCATTCAAAATTTAGTGAAATATAAAATGAATTAGGACACATATTGGTGTAATGAATTTTTTATATATACTAAGGTTATCAAAAAAAGAAAACCAACAACATGTTTCCTAAAACCAAACATTTACACAACATTAATGTCAACCTTTGAGCCCATGACACCAGACTCAGCACAACATCAAGTTTTTTCCAAACCCTTGTCTAAATCCAAATCCACATGTCAAACAATGTTTAAATTTTAAACCACATTCCAACCTATGTTCAAATCCCAATTCATTTTTAAAACCATGTTTAGATCATAGACCACATGTTTCAACTTATGTCCAAGTTGTAAAATCTATCATCCACATTTAAAACAAAGGTCAAAATAAATGTTGGGTTTGAATATTTGAAACCCTTAAAGGTTAATCAATATAATATTATATACATATATATATATATATATATATATATATAACTACCTAGTCAATTTTTGAAAGAATTTTCTATTTGGACATGTCCTCATCTCATTGCCCAAACGTTGCATTTTCATTTGCATTTTGACTCATGTCCAAATTTGTATTTATACTATAATGCATGTTCAAATCTCAAATCCCAATCCACATCTCAATCCATACACTAAGGTCCACGACTTAACAATTGTTCAAATTCAAAAATTTCAATTCATATCTCTAACCCTATTTAAATCCCCAATCAACATTTCAAACCATGTCCCAAATTCAAGATCTCGATTATAGTATCAATGGTGTTCAAATTTCATTTGTTGTCACAAATATAATTGTTCAATTGTATGAGTCTAGATCTCTTCCTTGGCTCAATCCATGTCCCAACACTTGTTTTGATGTTTGGCACATGTGGAGATTACATATCCTTGCAATTCATGACACACAATGAAATTTCAATCTATGTATCGATCAGTGTTGGTTGGATTTATTGAAATAAACATTGATACCCACTATTTATGCAACTAGTTATGTGTTTATATCTTAGGATTTTTATTGACAACCACAAATGACATATCCAAGTGTGTGAAAAGGACATGATAACCTCCAAATGTTAAGAATTCAAGCAACCACCCAAGTGAATGGGACATGACATCTTACACATATTGATAGTAAAAAACATGACTTTGGGACTTTGTTTAATTTTCACACATTCAATATATAACAAATGCAAAGTGTATTTGATAATGCCTCAAGTTGAAGGGATTTTTTAAAATTTTAAAGGCTTAAGTGAGGTGAAGCTAATTGCATTTGGCATTGGATTTCAAAAGTGCTTCAATTGTGAAAATTACTCAACATAAAACATGAAGCAAACATGAAGCAAACATTGAACTTAAATCATGAGATGAGAATTTTATGTGTATTGTCCAGGTAAGCACAATACTAATCATCTAGTTGTGAACATTTTTGTTACATTGTAATTTATATTTGTTAATTATTCCTTGGGTTCCACATTGTCAACATCAGGAGCCCCATACATGTTCATAATGTTCACACCAATTTTTCCATTTATGTTGGGTTTTCAATATCATTAACATCACCCTTCTCTATTATAACAAAAACATTTTAAAGTGTATCCTCCACTATGGATTTTGTTTCATTTAAGTCTTCATTTTCACATACCTTCACAAGATGGAGGTAATGCCCAACCATCATATCAATCAAATTGATGATCACATCCTTTTCACATTCACATTTGTGTATTTTAGTTGTCAAAATTGAAATGTTTTCTAACAAATTTTGATTCAAATATCCCTTGGATCTAAACCAAAATCTTTTACATGTCTTTTAATTCTACACCATGATTAATCATCTTTTGTAAATATCAATGGTTTGTAGTAGGCAATACTACAAAATGCACCCTCGTTCATTTTGGGTTTCACTAGATATTGAGTGAATTTGGACATTTTTACCTAATGAAATTGTTTACTCCCTAGTGAATAGGGACCAGTTGCTATGGACAATGATTTGTTTCACTAGTACCTAGTGAAACAAGGTTACTCTAAAGTGAAATACAAATTTACTAAACCATTCACTTGCTATTAATTAACTAACTAACATGGAAATCAATAAAATTTTAATTATTTAATATATAATATTATTGATAATTTCATGATTTTTAAATCCTATTATTTATTGACACATGTCATTACTTACGATAGGTTAAAAACCTAGTCTAGGTAGGTATGCCATGTAATCAACCTAGGCACCTATTATAAGATTTCAATAGAAGAACATTCGATCAACATACCATTGTTGACCACACAAAACACCACCCATGAGGTTTGATCCCTTGACCTTTGGAATAAAAGCAAACACCCTTACCATCAAGCCACCTCATTTGTTGTGATAATATGTTACATTACTTTCTATTTATCAAATACTTAATTTTAAACATTACAAAAACATAAACATTGAAAATTCATATCTTATCGAGATTTTGTTTAAATGAAATGATTCGAGTTTACTTTTTTTTTAAATTCAATAATGTACATAATTACATATATTTCCTTTTGAACATTTAAAATCATTTGAATAAAAAAAAGTTGAATATCAATATTCAATAACATTTCAATGACCATTTTTTTGAAGGAATTTTTTTTTAATAAATGGATTTTTTTTTGTTGATATAATAATACTACCTATGTTAAGCTACTTTCAATTATTATATGATTATTTTTCATTAATTTAAATTATTTCACCCTACATTATTTACGGATATTTATGGCTATTCTAAATTACTTTTGGTTATTTTTTACTATTTCACCCTAGGCTACTTTTGGTTATTCAAAATTATTTTTGGTTATTTTAGTTTATTTCAGCTTAGGTTATTTTTTCAGCTATTGTAATTTTTTTTACTATTCTATGTCATTTTTTGCTATTGTAAATTATTTCAATTTAAACTACTTGTAATTATTATAAGTTACTTTTGGCTATTGAAGGCTATTTCACCTTATGTTATTATTGACAATTTTAGGTTATTATAGGCTATTTCATCTTAAGTTATTTTTGTCAATTATAAATTATTTCACCCTAAATTATTTTTGGCAATCCTAAACAATTATAATATATGGCTATTAGTTATTATTTTATTAGTGTTATTGGTGGTTATTAATGGCTATTGGTACCTATTTTATTTGTGGCTATTAATGTTTTTAGTGGTTATTCTATTAATGGCCATTAACAATTATTCTATTGGTGGGTATTGGTGGGTATTGGTGGCTATTCTATTAATGGCCATTAACAATTATTCTATTAGTGGCTATTGGTGGCTATTCTATTAATGGCCATTAACAATTATTCTATTAGTGGCTATTGGTGGCTATTCTATTAATGACCATTAACAATTATTTTATTGGTGGTTATTGGTGACTATTCTATTAATGGCCATTAATAATTATTCTATTGGTGGTTATTGGTGGCTATTCTATTAATGGCCATTAACAATTATTCTATTGGTGGTTATTGGTGGCTATTCTATTAATGGCCATTAACAATTATTCTATTGGTGGTTATTGGTGGCTATTCTATTAATGGCCATTAA
>Ga0116226_10002638_pt1 | contig 15686 bp, 15 predicted proteins | sample S1TSphfallax_FD_89692 | JGI IMG/M metagenome (GOLD analysis project Ga0116226, IMG submission 89692) | Host-associated microbial communities from peat moss isolated from Minnesota, USA - S1T2_Fa - Sphagnum fallax MG | ecosystem: Host-associated > Plants > Peat moss > Unclassified | place: USA...
ATGCGCATCTCGCCGCAGCGCCCGGCGCGGCGCCGGGCAACAATGCGTCTGGTGCCTCCGCGCGCAGGCGTTGCGAAGAAGTGCGGGAGGGCGAGGAAGCGAATCCAGACCCTCCCGCGCGCGCTAACCGGCACCCCCGGGGCTCAGGCTCCGCCCACGCAGGCGCGGTCCCTGCCCTCCAGGTCCTGCAGCGTCCTGACCCGGCCCAGACCGCGCGCGCGCATCAGCGCGCGCACCGCGTCTCCCTGGTCGTACCCGTGTTCCACCAGCACATGTCCGCCCGGCGCCAGGCGCGCCGCTGCGCCGGAGACGACCGCGTCCAGCCCGGACAGGCCGTCGCCCGCGTCGTCGACCAGAGCGCCGCGCGGCTCGAAGGCCAGGTCGCGCAGGTGCGGGTCGTCGGCGCGGACATACGGCGGGTTGCTGACGATCAACGCGAAGGGCCCCGCAAGCGCCGCCGGCTGCGGCGGCTCGCCTAGTGTCGTGTACCAGTCGGCCAGCACCAGCAGCACCTGGGCCCCCAGGCGCCGGCAGTTGTCCTGCGCCACACCCAGGGCCGCCGGCGAGCGGTCGCTCGCCACCACCCGCAGGCCGGGGCGCGCCAGCGCCAGCGCGATGGCGATGGCGCCCGATCCGGTGCCCAGCTCCAGGATCCGCGCGCCCGGGCCCGGCGCCAGCAGCGCCAGGGCCGTATCGACCAGCAGTTCGGTCTCGGGGCGCGGGACGAGTACCGCGGGGGTGATCTCGAGCTCGAGACTCCAGAATCCCCGTCGCCCCAGCAGATACGCGACCGGTTCCCCCGCGCTTCGGCGGTCGATCCACTCGAGGTAGCGGGCGCGCACGGCCGTTGCGGCCGACCTTTCGGGGAACGCGAGCAGCGTTGCGCGGCTGATCCCGAGCGCCGCCGCCAGCAGCAGTGCCGCGTCACGCTCGTTGCCGGGCAATCGTTCGACCCCGAAGCGCAGCAGCGCGTCCCAACGGTCTTCGGCAGCGTCGCTCTGATACATTCACCGAGTATCGCGTGGAGTGAAATACGGGTGTCTGGAATCGTCAGCGCAGATCCTCCGCCAGGGTCGGAACCGCTTGCCGGCAAGGCGGCTCCGGCCGCGGGTCCGCTCAGCATCGGCGAGGTTCTGGACGGGGGGGTGCGGCTGTTCCGCAGCTCGGTTTTGAAATGCCTGCCGTTCGCGCTGGTGGCCGTGGTCGCCGGCCAGCTTACCTCCGGCTATGCGGAGGCGACCGGCCAGCCTCTGCGCGGTTTTGCGACTCGCGATCCGCTCTGGTGGCTGATCTATATGGCAGCGACCATTCTGTCGTTGCTCATGTGCAGTGCGGTGACGCTGCGGCAGGCGCGGATCCTCGAGGGCGCGCCGCTGCGAATCTTCGCCGAATTGCGGCGCGCCGCGGCGCGCTTGCCGGCGCTCGTGGGCTTTGCGCTGCCGCTGGGAGCGGTGTCCTATCTGCTGGTGAGAGTGGTTGGCGCCATTGGTACGCCGACCCTCGGCTTGCCGTTGCTGTATTTCGTGCCCGCGATCGCGATGAGCTGGCCGCGGCTCTTGATCTCCGCCGAGGGCCGTGAAGCGGCGGGTCCGGTCCGCGCCGTACGCTCGAGCTTGCGCCTGGTGGCCGGACACTGGTGGCGCACCGCTACCCTGCTCGCGGCCTCGCTCGTCATCGTGATCGTGGTCTATGTGTTGGGAGGTTTGATCGGCGCCATGGTCGAGATCGCGATGCTGCGTCGCCTCGGGCTGCTGTTGCTCCCCTCGCTCGCGCTGCCCCTCCTTTTGGCGTTGGTCCTCGCTACCTACACGGACCTCGAGAGGCGGGCGGCATGAAGCATCGATCGTATCGCGGCCAAATGGTCTATCTCACGAACGGGGTCGGGGAGATGGGACGCGAGTATTTCAGCGTCACCGTACAGCCCGATGGCATGCGCACCCTGCGCGCCCAGTGCGAGATGGATGACGACCGGTTGCTGCGCGACGTGGTGTTGACGGTGGATTCCGCTTGGCACCCGGTCGACGGATTCGTTCGGCTCGTGGTGGAGGAGCAACTGGTCGGATCTTCCTGGTTCGCCTTCGGACGCCAGTACGCGGAATTCCAAGGCCGGCTCGCCGGCGCGGGCCGCGTCTCGCGTCAGGTGCCCACCACCGAACCGATCGAGTATTTCGGCACCCATGCGCTGCACGGCGATGCCTGGGTGGTGGGACGGCTGCGTCGTTGGCGCGGGGCCATGGAGGATTTTCCGCTTGCGACGTTTGCCACCTCGACGCTCGCGAATGGCGGTTCCGGTCCGGAACTCTTGAGCCTCGGCCGCGGCTACTCACGCATCGAGGATCTGGGGATCGAGCGCATCGAGGTCGCGGCCGGGAGCTTCGAGACCCGCCACATTCGAGTGCTCGTTCCGGGGGTCGATGACTTCGATGTGTGGGCGGGGGGTGAGGATTGTCTCCCCGTGCGCCTCACTTCGGATGTGCTGGGCCAGACCTACGAGCTGGTGAAGGTCGAAGGCGATTGGCGCTGAGCAGCGGCGGTGAGGCGGCCGCCGCCCGTCCTCACAGGCTCTCGGCGAGCTGCTCGGCCTGGAATTCCGCGAGCAGCGGTTCGATGAGTTCATCGAGCCGGCCATCGATCACATCGGCCAGCCGATAGAGCGTGAGTTCGATGCGATGGTCGGTAACCCGGCCCTGCGGGAAGTTATAAGTGCGGATGCGCTCGGAGCGATCACCGCTGCCTACCTGGAGCTTGCGGGTTTGCGCTTGGGCGGCGGCCTGCTTCTCCTGCTCGGCGGCGAGGAGGCGCGCCTTGAGCAAGGCCATCGCGCGCGAGCGGTTCTTGTGCTGGGAGCGTTCGTCCTGGCACTCGACCACTAGCCCGGACGGAAGATGGGTGATGCGGATGGCGGAGTCCGTCTTGTTGACGTGCTGACCGCCGGCCCCCGAGGAGCGATAGGTATCGATGCGCAGGTCCGCGGGGTTCAAGTCGATGCTCTCGATCTCCTCGATCTCCGGCAGGATGGCGACCGTGCAGGCGGAGGTGTGCACCCGGCCCTGGGCCTCGGTGGCAGGCACCCGCTGGACGCGGTGCGTGCCCGATTCGAACTTCAAGCGCGAAAACGCGCCGCGTCCGACGACCCGGCTTACGATTTCCCGATAACCGCCGTGCTCGCCCGGGTTCTCGCTCAGGACCTCCACCGACCAGCCGCGTGATTCGGCGTAGCGGCAATACATGCGGTGCAGATCGCCGGCGAAGATCGCCGCCTCGTCGCCGCCCGTGCCGGCGCGGACCTCGAGAAAGATGTTGCGCTCATCGCGCGGATCCTTCGGGACGAGCAGCCGCTTGAGTTCGAGTTCGCCCTGGGCGAGTTCGGCGCGCACGCGCAGTGCATCCTCGGCGGCGAGGCTGCGCATCCCCGGGTCCGCATCCCCGGCCATCTCCTCCGACGCCGCGAGTTCGTGCTCGAGTGCAAGAAAGTTCTGAAACCGTTCGATCAGCGGCTGCAGCCGCGAATATTCGACCGACAGCTCCCGAAACTGCTGCGATCGGCCGAGGACCTCCCGGTCCGCGAGCAGGCGGCCGACCTCCTCAAAACGGTCGGTGATCTTCTCCAGGCGCTGACGAATGGATTGCTTCATGGAGCACGCGCGCATTGTCCGGATCGTCGCGGCGCGTGACAAGGATGATCGGCTATAGTGGCGTCATGCCAGTCCTTACCCGCTTGGCCAGCCCGGCCTTCCTCATCCTTCTCGCCATTCCCTGCGGTGCGTTCGCCGCGGGCGCTGCCAAGGACACGGACGAGAAGGCACTGACGATGGTGGCTGAGCTCGCGCTGCAGCGGGGCAATTGCTTCGAGGCCGCCGACGCCTATGTGCGGGCCGCGGCCGAATCCCCCGACCCGGCGCTCGCCAAACGCGCCACGGAAGTCGGGGTCGGCTGCGAGCAGTGGCCGCGCGCACTCCAGGCGGTCGAACGCTGGCGGCAGCTCGCGCCGGGCGATGCGTCGGTCGCCCGTACCGAAGGCGTGGTCGCGCTCAAGATGCATCGGATGGGCGAGGCGCGCGATGCCTTCGCCACGATGCTTGGCCTTGCCGGCAAGGGCGCCGAGAAGACGCTGGTGGAGCTGATGCCGCTCGCCGCGCAAACCTCCGATCCGGTGTCGGCGTTCACCGCCTTGAAGGACTTCGGTTCGGATGCGAACTTGAGCGCTCCGACCCTGAACGCCTTTGCGGCGCTTGCCCTCGAGGCCGACAATTTCGCCGCAGCCCAGGGGTTCGCGGACCGCGCGCTCAAGCTCGATCCGGGTGACGTGCAGGCCGCGGCGCTGCGGGTGAAAGTGCTGGTGGGCGAAGGCGACGCGACCACGGCGCTCGACGCCGCGCGCGACTTGAGCGCGACGGGCGATGAGGCCACCACCTTTCTGCTCGCCGAAACGCTGGCCGATCTTGGGCACACCGACGAGGCGCGCGGCGAGCTCGAACGGCTGGCGAAAAACGACGCGACCCGGGTCGAGGCCCAGCGGCGGCTCGCGCTCCTCGCCTATCGGACCGGAGATTTCGCCGATGCCCGCAGCCAGTTCGCCGAGATCTACGGCCGGCGCGAGGGCAGCACCGAGGCGCTTTACTATCTCGCGCTCATTGCGGAGATGGAGGGCGAGACGGACGCGGCGTTATCGGGCTACGAACAGCTCGCCGGGAGCGACGCGGGCTCGCTCGCGCGGGTGCGGGCCGCGACGCTGCTCATGCGCGCCGGGGATCGCGAGCGGGCCATGGCGGTCCTCGACGACGCCCAGGGGAATGCCGGCAACGGTCGCACGGTCATCGACGCGAGTATCGAGAAGGCCCAGATCCTCTCGGAGAACGGCGCCGCTCTGGACGCGGTCAAATTGCTCGACGATCTGCTGAAGAAATTCCCCGGTCATCCGCAGATCCTCTACGAACGCGCCACCGCGCTCGAGCGCGCCGGTAAGGTGCGCGAATCGGTGTCGGCGTTCGAGGCGATGCTCAAGGACCGGCCTCAGGATTCGATGCTCGAGAATGCGCTGGGCTACACGCTCGCGGATCACAAGATTCAGCTGTCGCATGCCGAGGAGCTGATCCGCAGCGCGCTCGCGATCGCTCCGGACAGCGCCGCGATTCTCGATAGCCTCGGCTGGGTGCGTTATCGGCGCGGCGATGCCAAGAGCGCTTTGCCGTATCTCGAGCGCGCTTACCGGCTCGGTCAAGATGCCGAGATCGCGGCGCATTGGGGTGAAGTGCTGTGGAGCGCGGGGCAGCAATCGGAGGCGCGCGCCGTGTGGGCGCATTCGCTCGCGCTCGCGCCGGAGTCCCAGCCCTTGAAGGCGGTGATCGCACGCTTTGCACCGGTAGCGGCTTCAGCGGCCGATCGCGCCAAGGTTGCGCCCGCCGAAGCGACGGCGACGCCCGCCCAGCCCTGAAGGGGAGCGATCGATCCATGTGGGGTCGATATGTTTTCGCTGCAGTCCTGCTGGCAATTGGACTCGTCGGCTGCGCGACGGCGCCGATCGCCCCGCAGCCGCCTCCCGCGACGCAGACCTGGCCCGAAGCGCGCACGGCGCTGCAGCGCCTCGAGCACTTTTCTCTCCGCGGCCGGGTGGCCTTGAGTACCGGTAGCGACGGCTTCAACGGCGGTCTGCACTGGGACGAGTCCGGGGACCGCGCGCAGATCCTGATCGATGGGCCGCTTGGCGCCGGTGGAGTCCGTATCGAGCTGCAGAATACGACGCTGCGCGTCACGACCAGCAGTGGCAAACAACTCGATGGCGAGGCCGCGCGCGCCGAACTCGAGCGGCGCCTCGGATTCGAACTGCCGCTCGCGAGTCTGCGGTATTGGATAATCGGAGCTCCGGATCCGGCGCTGCCGGCGGAGGAATCGGTGGGGAGCCTGCCGCGGCTCGATCATCTGCAGCAGTCGGGCTGGCAGATCGACTATCCGCTCTACGTCGCGTCCGGCGGCCTGTGGCTGCCGAAGCGCCTGACGCTCGAACGCGGCGCCGCTCGGGTGCGGGTCGTCGTCGATCAGTGGGATCGTTAGAGCGTTGGGGCATCGTCAGCGTCATGCAGGGTTCTGAATCGATCCCCGGCGAGCAATTCTGGCCAGCGCCCGCCAAGCTCAATCTCTTCCTGCACGTCGTCGGCCGGCGCGCCGACGGGTATCACGACCTGCAGACGATCTTTCAGCTGATCGACCTCGAGGACTCGATCGGCATTGCGCTGCGCGCCGCGGGCGAGATCGAGCGAATCGAGGGACCGGCCGACGTACCGGCAGAGGATGACCTGGTCGTGCGGGCTGCCCGGGCCTTGCAGCGGGCCGCAGGCAGCCGCCTGGGGGCGACTCTGCGGGTCCGTAAACGCATCCCAATGGGTGGTGGCTTGGGGGGCGGAAGTTCCGATGCGGCCACGGTGCTGGTGGTCCTCAACCGCCTGTGGCGGGTCGGATTCGGGCTCGATGAGCTGGCCGAGATTGGCCTACGCCTCGGGGCTGACGTGCCGGTTTTCGTCTATGGATCATCGGCTTGGGGCGAGGCGCGGGGGGAGCGGCTGGTGCCGCTGCGACTGCCGCCCCGGTGGTTCGTGGTGATTCATCCAGGCGTGGCGGTCAGTACCCGCGAGGTGTTCCAGGCCCCTGAATTGACACGAAATTCCGGGATCCTCACAATAGCGAGCTTAATTTCTGCCGGCGGCCCGGAGCGGGCGGCCCATAATGACTGTGAAGCCGTGGTCAGTGCCCGCGTGCCGGCGGTCCGCGCGGCGCTGGAGTGGCTTCAGCAGAGCGCTCCGGCGCGCCTCACGGGCACCGGGGCCTGCGTCTTCGCCGGTTTCGCGACTGAGATCGAAGCGCGGCGCGTGGTGGCGCGCGTACCGTCGGAGTGGACGGCGTACCTGGCGCGCGGTCTCGATCGATCGCCGCTGCATGAGCGCTTGCGTACGGCCCTCTTGGAGTGAGGCGACGTTTTTGTTGGGGTGTCGCCAAGTGGTAAGGCAGCGGGTTTTGATCCCGCCATTCGGAGGTTCGAATCCTTCCACCCCAGCCATTTGTAGCTTTGAGTGACGAGTTCCCTCAGGAGTTTGACCGGTCGTGGAATCTCAATCGCTGGCGCTGTTCTCGGGGAACGCCAATCCCGCGTTAGCTCAGGCTATCGCGCGGCATTTGGCGACGCCGCTCGGGCGCGCCTACGTCGGTCGCTTCAGCGACGGCGAGGTGAACATCGAGCTCATGGAGAACGTGCGCGGTCGCGACGTCTTCATCCTCCAGTCGACCTGCGCGCCGGTGAACGACAATCTGATGGAACTGCTCGTCATGGTCGATGCCTGCCGGCGCGCCTCGGCGGAGCGCATCACCGCTGTAATTCCCTACTTCGGGTATGCCCGGCAGGACCGCCGTCCGCGCGCCACCCGCTCGGCAATCACCGCCAAACTGGTCGCGAACATGCTCTCCGGAGCGGGCGTGAATCGCGTGCTCACCATCGATTTGCACGCGGATCAAGTCCAGGGCTTTTTCGACATTCCGGTCGATAATGTCTACGCGTCGCCGGTGTTGCTCGGCGACGCTTGGAAGCAGAGTTACCGCGATATGGTGGTGGTGTCGCCGGACGTCGGCGGAGTGGTGCGCGCGCGCGCACTCGCGAAGCGCCTCGATGACGCCGATCTCGCGATCATCGACAAGCGACGCACGCGGCCGAACGAGTCCAAAGTCATGAACGTCATCGGCGAGGTATCGGGGAAGACCTGTGTACTGGTGGACGACATGGTGGATACCGCCGGCACCCTCTGTCAGGGCGCGGACGCGCTGCGCGAGGCGGGCGCGAAGAAGGTGGTCGCGTACATCACGCATCCGGTGCTCTCGGGCAAGGCGCTCGAGCGCATCGTGGGCTCGGCACTCGACGAACTCGTCGTGACCGATACCATTCCGCTTACGGAAGCGGCGGCGGCAACGGGCCGCATCCGGGTTCTCTCGGTGGCAGCGCTGCTCGCCGAGACCATCCGCCGTATCGGCGACGACGATTCGGTGAGCAGCCTCTACGTCGATTGACCCCGAGCTGACGATTTTGTGCAAGATGCGCGCGAAGGCGCGCGACGAGGTGGGTGTCGCAGGTCGCGGCGGCATCCGGAATGTTGATAACTACTGGAGATTCACATGCGTATTTCATTCACCGTCGGTGCGGACGCCCGCGAGACGCAAGGCAAAGGTGCGAGCCGCCGCCTGCGTCACACGGGTAAGGTTCCGGCCATTCTCTACGGCGGCGGGATCGCGCCCCGAGCCCTCACGCTCGACCAGCGTAACCTGCTGACGCTGATCGACAACGAGAAGTTCTACTCGTCGATCATCCAGATCAAGGTAGGCGAAGAGTCGCAGCCCGCGATCGTCAAGGATGTGCAGATGCATCCGGCGAAGAACTCGGTCGTTCACGTGGACCTGCAGCGGGTGCTCGAGAACGAGGCGATTCGCATCCGGCTGCCGATCCACTTCCGCAATCAGGCGAGTGCACCGGGGGTCAAGACCCAGGGCGGCGTCGTCTCGCATCGCATGAGCGACGTCGAGGTGACCTGTCTGCCGAAGGATCTGCCGGAGTTCCTCGAGCTCGATCTCGGCGGCATGGGTCTCAACGACACCTTGTTCCTTGCCGACGTGCCGCTGCCGGCGGGCGTGACGATCCCGGAACTGTCTCAGGGCAAGAACGCGGCGGTGGTCTCCGTCCATGCCCCGCGTGCCGAGGAGCCGGAGCCGGCCGCCGCTGCTGCCGCGGCCGCCGCCGAGGGCGCTGCTGCGACCCCGGCCGCTGGCGCCGACGCCAAGAAGGACGATGCGAAGCCGGAAGCCGCCAAGAAGGAAGGCGGCAAGAAGTAACCGGCTGAGGCTGCGAGTCCGCTCGTGGAGACCGCCCCAAACGTTTCCGCGCGCGGCCTCGCGCTTCGCATGTTGATCGGGCTCGGGAATCCCGGGCCTGAGTATGCCCGGACCCGGCACAACGCCGGCTTCTGGCTGGTGGACGAACTCGCGCGCCGCCACGGTGGACAGTGGCGCAACGAGTCGCGCCATCAGAGTGAGATGGCCCGCGTGCGGATCGCGGGCCAGGAGCTGTGGCTGGTGAAGCCGCTGAGCTTCATGAACAAGAGCGGCACGCCGGCCGCCAGCCTCGCCAGTTTCTATAAAATTGCTCCCACGGAGATTCTGGTCGCCCACGATGAACTCGACCTCGGGGTCGGCGTGCTACGACTCAAGGAGTCGGGCGGGCATGGCGGCCACAACGGCGTGCGCGACGTCATTGCCCATCTTGGGGACATCTTCTGGCGCATTCGGATCGGCATCGGACATCCCGGATCGAAGTCCGAGGTACTGAACTACGCCCTGGGGCGCCCCTCACCCACCGATGAAGCCTTGCTCGCGAAGGCGATCGAGGATGCGGCCGACGCATTGCCGGCGCTGCTGGAGGAGGGCGCGCAGAAAGCGATGATGCGTCTGCATACGCGCACGGTGGGGTGAGCAGCTCCCCCGGCACAGGAACCTGCCCCGCCGCCGCAGGGGGCGTCATGAACTAAGTCGCGCGTAGGGCGGTCGTGATGGGTAGACGCGCTGCGCGTAGTGCCGGCAGGAAGCCGCCGATCATGCCGACCACGATCGCGATCAGCAGACCGCGCGCCACGAGTCGCGGCGTCATCCGGAAGCTGAACACGAGCTGGGTGAAATTATCCGAGAGCGTCGAGATCGTGAGCCCGTTGAAGAGCAGGTAGGCGATCAGCACGCCGATCGCGCCCCCGGCGAAGGCGAGTACCAGCGATTCCACCATTACCGAAATCAGTACCGGACCGCCGGCGAAGCCGATGGCGCGCAAGGTGGCGATTTCGCGCGCCCGTGAGGCGACGGCTGCGTACATGGTATTGAGCGCTGCGAAGATCGCGCCGAGTCCCATGATGAAGGTGACCACTCCGGCGACCACGCCGATGGTGGCGCGGAAGGTGCGGGTCTGACTGTCGAAGTAGTCACTCTCGCTCTGCACATCGACATTGAGCCGCGGATCGCTAGTGAGGTGATCCTCGAACTCGTGGCGCGCACCGCGGGTGCCATCGAGCTCGGTGAGCACGGAGCTGAAGCCGGTGCGGCCGAAGGTGGACTGCGCGACGTCGATGTCGGCCCAGAGTTCGCTATCATGCGCATCGCCGGATTCGAATACCCCGACAATCGTCCACACCGAGCCGCGAGTGCGCAGGGTCTCCCCCGGGGTCGCACCCTGGAACTGGCGGCTGAGCGCGCGACCGACGATGAGCTCGCGCAAGCCCGGCGTGAAGCGGCGGCCCGCCACCATTTTCAGGTGCGGCCGCAGCGCAAACGCGGTCTGGGGATCGACTCCCCGCAGGCTGACGTTCGCGCCCCCGGAGGTCTCGCCACGTTTCAGCAGTTCGGTGACGACGATGATCTCGCCCGAGGCGAGCGGTCGGCCGGCGGCGTCGCGCTTCAGTCCCGGCGCGCCGCGGATGAGCGTCACATCCTCGCGGCTGAGGCCCGAATTGAGTTCGGCACTGGAGCCCGCGCGCAGCACGATCACGTTGTCAGGCTGGCCGGTGGCCCGCAGCGTCGCACGCACGCCCTCGGTCATTGCGAGCAGCGCGCAGAACACCGCCACGACTCCCGCGAGACCGACCACGATGACGATGGCGGAGCCCCAGCGTTGCGGGATGCTGCGCAGGTTGATGCGAGTGATGGCGAGCGCCTGGTTCCACATGACGATAGGGAGTGCCGTGGTGCCCGTGCGGTCTAACGGCCGGCGAGCGCGTCCACGATGTTGAGCCGCTTCGCCCGCAGCGCCGGCAGGATGCCGACCGCGAGGCTCATCGCCAACATCGCTGCGATGCCCGTCGCCCAGACGCCGACATCGACTTGTATGGGGAGGAAACCGCCGAGTTTGCGTTCGACGAGCGCGCCGACGCCGGTCGCGAGCCCGAGGCCGATGAGACCGCCGATCAGACAGAAGGCCGCGGCTTCCGCGATCACGAACCCGAGCACGCTCGCATCGGTGAAGCCGAGCGTCTTCAGCACCGCGAGCTCCGGGATGCGTTCGCGCACGCTCTGCGCCATGGTATTGCCGACGACCAGGAGCAGCGTGAAGAACACGGCGGACAGGATCCAACGCACGATGAGCCCGATGTCGCCGATCTGTTTGACGAAGCCGACGTTGAAGGCGCGTTCGGTCTGGGTCTTGGTCTCGTCGGCCGAGTTCTCGAAGCGCGCATCGATGGTGCGCGCCACCGCGGCAGGATCCGCGCTGGGAGAAAGCTTCTCGACGTAGATGTTCACGTTGCCTCGGCCGAACTGGTTCTCCTCGTCGAAGTAGCCGTAGTTGATGAATTCCTGAGTGGTCTGGCGCTGCCAGTTGTCATCCTTGCCGTCGAAGATGCCGACGAGGTCGAAGGCCCAGGCCTTGCTGCCATCCCGTCGTGGATAGATGTTCGAGGCGAGCGGAATTTTCTGACCGACTTTCCAGCCGAACTGAGCGGCGACCTGGCGGCCGACGATGATGCCGGTCCGGGTCGCGGCGAATGCGCGCCACTGCGCCTCCGGCATCACCCACTCCGGGTATACGGCGTGGAGCTGCTCCGGGACCGTGGCGAAGGTCGTGAGCGGAGTGTTGGTCTGCCAGACGCCGCCAAACCAGGTCTCGTGCATCACCTGACTCACCCCGGGGATCGCGGCGATCTCGGGTAGCAGGCGCAGCGGCAGTGAGGACGTGAACGACACCCTCGCCTGGGTCACGATCCGGGCCGCCCCGACGAAGTCGACGCCGGCATTGAAGAGCACGTGCACGGCCTGCAGGAGACCAAACAGCAGGAACGCGCTCACCACCGACAGCAGCGTGAGCGTGCCGCGAGTCTTCCGTCGGAAGAGGTTGGCGAGTACGAAGCCGACGCGCGTCATGCCAGCAGCCCCTTGTCGAGGTGCACCGTACGTGCCGCGTACTCGGCGGCCTTCGGATCGTGCGTGACCATGACGATGGTCTTGCCATGATCACGATTGAGCGTCTGCAGCAGCTTCAGGATCTCGTCGGCCGTCGTCCGGTCGAGATCGCCGGTCGGCTCGTCGCAGACGAGGATCTGCGGGTCGGACACGATGGCGCGGGCGATCGCGACGCGTTGCTCCTGGCCGCCCGAGAGTTCGTTTGGCCGGTGCCGCGCACGGTCGGCGAGCCCCACGATCTCGAGCACGATCTCGACATTGCGTCGGCGCTGCGCGGCCGGCAGCCGCGTGAGAAGCAGCGGCAGCTCGATGTTATCCGCCGCCGTCAGCACCGGCATGAGGTTGTAGAACTGGAAGATGAAGCCCACGTTCTCGGAGCGCCAATGCGCGAGGGCGTTGCCGGACAGCTGGTCGATGCGACGTCCCGCCACCACGAGCTCGCCCGAAGTGGGCTGGTCGAGCCCGCCGATGAGATTGAGGAGAGTGGTTTTCCCCGAGCCCGAGGGTCCCATGAGCGCCACGAAGTCGCCACGCGGGATGTCGAGGCTGATGCCGTGCAGCACCTCCACCCGTTGCGAGCCGCGCACGTACACCTTGGTGACGTCGCGGACCTGGACCATCGGAGCATTCACGTCCCGGTCTCACCGATCCGCACTTTCGCACCATCTGCGAGGTCTGCGGGACCGTCGATGACGACGAGATCGCCCGCATTGATGCCGGCGCGGATCTCGCGCGACGCTCCGACGCTGGCGCCCACGTTCACGGCCCGGCGCCGTACTACCCCATCGCGGACCACGAACACGATGTCCTGGGCTCCGTCCTGGCGAAGCGCGGCGAGCGGTACCAGCACGGTCCGAGCGGAAGCCGCCGGGTCCGTAGGCTTGGCGTCCTCGAGGAACGACACCCGCACGCCCATCTCGGGGACGATACGCGCGTCCTTCTGGCCGAGCGCGATGCGCACCTTGACCGTGGCCTTGGCGCGATCGGCGGTGGGAATGATCGCGATCACCGAAGCCGGAATCTTCCAGTCGGGGTAGGCGTTGAGAACCGCTTCGACGCGCTGCCCGGCCTGCACCCGGTTGATATAGGACTCGTTGACATCGACTTCGATTTCGAGCGAGTCCATGTCGACGATGGTGCCGATGCCGGTGCGCGTGAAGCCGCCGCCCGCGGAGAGCGGGGAGACGATCTCGCCGGGTTGAGCGGCCTTCACAGTGACCACCCCCGAGAACGGTGCGCGGATGATGGTGTTGTCGAGCTGGACGCGGGCCTGGGCCAGCTGCTCGCTCGCTACTTTCTCGGCGTCCAGTTGGGCGGCGAGGCGTGCGCGCAGCGCCTCGGCCAGCGTCCGTGCCGAATCGAGCGCCTGGACACTCGTGAGCTTGCGGTCGGCGAGCGTTTGCTGGCGAGCATATTCGCGCTCCGCATTACCGAGATTGGTGCGGATCTCGTCCGATTGCGAGCGAGTCGCGACGAGCTGGGCGTTGACCACGTCGAGCGCGGCGCGGGCGTCGACGTCATCGAGGGTCGCGAGCACCTGTCCGGCCTCGACGTGCTGGCCCTCCTCGATGCGGACGTCCCGCACCTTGCCGGTGATCTTGGCCGATACCGTTGCCTCACGGCGCGCGACGACATAACCGGTGGCGTCGAGCACCGAGGCGGAATTCGCGGCGGCGCCCACCGGCTCAGCGGTCGCGACTTTGACCTGGGCCTCGGGCGTTCGGCCAAAGTAGCCGACCCCCGCGAGAACGAGTGCCACCGCCAATACCGCGGCCGCGAGCCACAGCCAGCGGCGGCTGGCGGGCGCAGGCGGAGCGGCGCGATCGATGCGCAACTCCTTGAGGAGATCGGACTGGTTCACCCCGCCACTTTATGCGAGGTGGGCGATCCGCGCGACGGCGGCGGGGGTTTCGGCCACAATACCGGCCCGCCGGCGGGAGAGGATTAGATGGGTATCAAGTGTGGCATCGTGGGTCTGCCCAACGTGGGCAAATCCACTCTCTTCAACGCACTCACCCGCGCCCAGATCGCGGCCGAGAACTATCCGTTCTGCACCATCGACCCGAACGTCGGCGTCGTGCCGGTTCCGGACCCGCGGCTCGAGCAGCTCGCGGCGATCGTGCATCCGCAGAAGCTCGTGCCGACGACGGTCGAGTTCGTGGATATCGCCGGTATCGTGAAGGGCGCCTCCCAGGGCGAGGGTCTCGGCAACAAGTTTCTCGCCAATATTCGCGAGGTGGATGCGATCGCGCACGTGGTGCGCTGTTTCGAGAATGAGGACATCGTGCACGTCGCGGGTAAGGTCAGTCCGCTCGCCGATGTCGAGACCATCAACACCGAACTCGCGCTCGCCGATCTCGAGACCGTGGAGAAGGCTCTGCAGCGGGCCGAGAAGGCAGCGAAGGCGGCCAACGACAAGGATGCGACCCGGACTCGCGATGTGATCCGTCGGGTCCGCGATGCGCTGAACCAGGGGATTCCCGCGCGCGCGGTGCCGGTGGACGAACTGGATCGCCCGATCGTGCGCGAGCTGCAGCTCCTCACCGCGAAGCCAACCCTGTACGTCGCCAATGTCGATGAGCAGGGCTTTCACGACAATCCGTTTCTGAGCGCCATCGAGGGCCTCGCGGCTCGGGAGCAATCCCAGGTCGTCGCCGTCTGTGCCGCCATCGAAGCCGAGATCGCCCAGCTCGAGGACGCGGACAAGCTGGAATTCCTGAAGGAACTCGGGCTCGAGGAGCCGGGTCTGAATCGAGTCATTCGCGCCGCCTATCGCCTGCTCGGACTTCAGACCTACTTCACCGCCGGAGAGAAGGAGGTGCGAGCGTGGACGGTACGTGCCGGCTCGACTGCGCCGCAGGCCGCCGGCGTGATTCATACCGATTTCGAGCGCGGCTTCATCCGTGCCGAGGTGATTGCGTTCGCGGATTTCCTCGCCGGTCACGGCGAGGCGGGCGCGAAGGAAGCGGGCAAACTCCGTCTCGAGGGCAAGGAGTACATCGTGCACGAGGGCGACGTCATGCACTTCCGATTCAACGTGTGAACGCCGTCGACGGCCAGACCCATCTCGACATCGTCTGCGGGATGCGGGTCGGCGCCAGCGATACGCTGCGCGCCGTTCACGCCGACCAGACTTATTATTTTTGCAGCGAGCATTGCCGCGCCCGCTTTGCCGCCGATCCCGCCCGATATCTGACACCGAGCGCGAGGGTGGCGCCCGTCGGCGACGAGTACACCTGCCCGATGCACCCGGAAGTGCGTCAGAAGGGACCCGGTAGCTGCCCGCTCTGCGGTATGGCGCTCGAGCCGACTCTGCCCGGAGCCGCACCCGACGACTCGGAGCTGCGCGACTTCACGCGGCGCCTGTGGGTGAGCACCCCGCTCGCGGTGGTGGTGTTCGGGCTCGCCATGGTCGGGGAGGCGTTGGCCCCGGGTCTTCTCGGACGCTGGAGAAATGCGGTCGAGCTTGCGATTGCGAGCCCGGTTGTTCTCTGGGCGGGATGGCCACTGCTCGCGCGCGGTGCGCGCTCGATCGTGACCGGCAAGCTGAACATGTTCACGTTGATCGGCGTCGGCGTGCTCGCTGCCTATGGCTACAGCGTGGTCGCGACCCTCGCACCCGGATGGTTCCCGGCCGCTCCCGGGGAGCAACCCGTCTATTTCGAGGCGGCCGCGGTAATCGTGGTGCTCACGCTCGTAGGGCAGGTGCTCGAACTGCG
>Ga0116226_10002640_pt1 | contig 15682 bp, 7 predicted proteins | sample S1TSphfallax_FD_89692 | JGI IMG/M metagenome (GOLD analysis project Ga0116226, IMG submission 89692) | Host-associated microbial communities from peat moss isolated from Minnesota, USA - S1T2_Fa - Sphagnum fallax MG | ecosystem: Host-associated > Plants > Peat moss > Unclassified | place: USA...
CGGTAGAACTCCTGCCTTGCGCGGCCTGGATTGACGAGCGCCATCTATCGCCACTGGGGCTTAGCAATTATTGGGGCTACAACCCCATCGCTTTCATGGCGCCGGACCCGCGCCTCGCCCCGGGTGGCTGGGCGGAGGTGCGAACCGCCGTCGACGCCTTGGCCGAGGCTGGCATCGAGACCCTGTTGGATGTGGTGTTCAATCACACAGGCGAAGGCGATGCGTTAGGGCCGACCTTATCCCTACGCGGCCTTGACAACGCCGGCTATTATCGTCTGTCGCCCAATGACCCGGCGACGTATGTTAACGACGCCGGCACCGGCAACATCCTGGCGCTGGATAATCCGGCCGCTCTGCGTCTAACGATGGACGCTCTGCGCGCCTGGCGGCGTTTAGGCGGGGTGAACGGATTTCGTTTTGATCTGGCGACGGTCTTGGGGCGGCGTGCTGAAGGGTTTGATCCCGGCGCGCCCCTGCTTCTGGCCATCAGTCAGGACCCTGACTTACGGGATTTAAAGCTCATTGCCGAGCCTTGGGACTGCGGCCCCGGCGGGTATCAGCTTGGGCGCTTTCCCCCGGCTTGGGGCGAATGGAATGATCGCTATCGAGATACGGTACGAGGCTTCTGGCGCGGCGATGCTGTGAGCCTGGGCGCGCTAACCCATAGATTTTCCGGCTCCAAGGACGATTTCTCAGCCCGCCGCCCGTCACGGAGCATAAACTTCGTCACAGCGCACGATGGATTCACCCTCGCCGATCTTACAGCTTACAGCGCCAAACGAAACGACGCCAATGGTGAGCATAATCGCGACGGAACCGACGACAACCGATCTTGGAACAGTGGTGTAGAGGGACCGACCGACGACCCTTCCATCCTGGCGGCGCGGCAGGCGGATCAGCGAGCGCTGCTTGCTACCCTGCTCCTCTCGCGCGGGACGCCCATGCTGTCCATGGGCATGGAGCTAGGTCAAAGCCAGGGCGGCAATAACAACGCTTACGCCCAGGACAACGCCATAAGCTGGCTCGACTGGGCGGGGGCGGATCAAGGCTTGATCGACTTCACCGCCAGGTTGATCGCCCTGCGACGCGGTCATGCGGCCTTGAGAGCAGATCGGTTCTTGTCCGGCGACCCCGGGGATATAAGTCTCTATCCCGATGTGGAATGGCGTCGCGCTGATGGTGGGGCGCTGACCCACGCCGACTGGGATCGCCCGGACGGTGAAACCCTGGTCATCAGTCTCTCCGCGACAGACGGCGAAAGACTGGATCGGGTCGTTATTATTCTGCATCGCGGGCATCAGCCCATTGAGGCTGTCCTGCCCCAGCCCCGAGACGGTATGGCCTGGAGCCTTGCTGTGGACAGCGCCGACGTCGCACGCGCAGATGTCGTCGAAACAGCTTCGGTCGCCGTTTCGCCTCGATCCGTTCTGCTGCTGGTCCAGGCGGTTCAGCCGCGCCGCAGGAGGGTGCAGGCTGATGATGCGAGCCTGGATCGGTTGGCCGAGGTCGCTGGAATAGCCCCCGTCTGGTGGAGCCTTGAGGGCGAACCGCACAAGGTTTCCAGGGATACCAAGATCGCTCTGCTACACGCCCTAAAACTTCCGGCTGCTACGACGGAGCAATGCCTCACCTCCCTGCATCAGTTCAGCCAGACATATGAGCGACGCCCCCTGCCCTATGCCCTTTGCAGCGATGAAGACACGCCGGCCATGCTGGAGGTCAGAGATCGTGATCGCGCAGGGCCGCTCCACACCTGGCTTCGGCTGGAAAGCCATGACGGCGCCTCCCATCGCCTGCGGCTGGATAAAGAAACGGGCGAGGCGTTTGAGCGGCGAGGTTCCGATAGGCGGCGTCTCAGCGGGCGGCGCGTGTCCCTGCCGCCCCTGCCTGCCGGTCGTTATACACTGCGGCGCGAGGATTCTCCGGACGCGACCTGCGCCCTGACCATCGCCCCAAGCGAGGCTTATACGCCGCCCTGGCTGAAGGCGGGCGAACGTCGGTTCGGTCTGACCGCCCAGCTCTATTCCCTGCGCCGGCCCGGTGACCAGGGCCTGGGCGACCTCTCCACCCTGGGCGATCTGGCTGAAGCGGCGGGCGCCGAAGGGGCGACGCTGGTGGCGATCAATCCCCTGCACGCCCTTTTCTTCGGCCGCAGGGACCGAGCGAGCCCCTATTATCCGTCTGATCGTCGCTTTCTTGACCCGCTCTATATTGACCTGGCCCAGGTTCCGTTTTGCGAGCCCGGGCTGCTAAATGTAGATAAGTCGATCGGCGCTGCGGCTATCGACTACGACGCCGTCTGGGCGATGAAATCCGCCGCCCTCACGCAAAGCTTCAAGCGCGGCCGCACAGCGTCGGACTTTCTCGCCTTCACCGCCGCCTGCGGGCCCGAGCTGGAACAGTTCGCCGTTTTCCAGGCCTTGTCAGACCAATTTGGAGGCGCCCCTTGGCGAACCTGGCCTAAGGCCTATCAACGCCCTTTCAGTCCTGCGGCTCAGGCCTTCGCCGAGTCGCACCGGGACGAGATTAGCTATCAGATTTACTTGCAATGGCTTTTGGAGACCCAGTTCGCCTCTGCGGCCGACCGGGCCAGGGCGGTCGGCGTCGGCATCTGCCGCGATCTGGCGGTGGGCGCGGCGCCGGACGGGGCCGAACAATGGGCCTATCAGGATCAGATTGCTCAGGGCGTCTGCATCGGCGCGCCGCCCGATCCCTTTGCGCCGCAGGGCCAGATCTGGGGGCTACCGCCGCTGAACCCACATATCCTCGCCGAGGACGGCTGTGCCGCCATGGCCGGCCTGTTCGCCGCCAATATGCGCCATGCCGACGCAATGCGGGTCGATCATGTCCTGGGAATGACGCGCCAGTTCTGGGTTCCCGATGGGGCGGAGGGATCGGCAGGCGCCTATGTGACGTTTCCGTTCCAGTCCTTGATGTCCGAGCTGAAACTGGAAAGCGTGAACGCCGAATGCATGGTGATCGGCGAAGACTTGGGCACAGTGCCGAATGGGTTGCGAGACGCCCTGGCTGAGGCTCGCTGCCTCAGCTACCGAGTGCTTTCTTTCGAGCGGGACGGCGAGGATTTCAGAAGGCCTGACGCCTATCCCCGACTGGCCTTCGCCTGCGCCGCAACCCACGACCTGCCGCCCCTGGCCGGATGGTGGCTCGGGGTAGATATCGAGGAAAGACTGTCCTTAAATCTCGTCAATGCTGCGCAGGCGCAGCAGGCCATGGGAGATCGGGCGTCCGACCGCCTCTTGCTCATCCAGGCCTTAAGAGCAGCCGGTTTTGATTTGCCGCCGGACGCGGGACTGAGCCACGATCTTATGGCGGCTATTCACGGCTATCTAGCCCAAACCCATGCGGCCTTGGCTATGATTCAGCTTGAGGATATGGCCGGCGAAACCATCGGCGTAAATTTGCCAGGAACCGATCTCGAACGTCCGAATTGGCGTAGACGACTTGATAAAACCCTCTCAGAGATCATGGACAGCGACTTGGCGCATGCCATAGTGACGCGAATGAGGGCCTCACGCCATCGGACCTGAAACTTAGGGTCGCGACCAAATCAATGAAGGTTTTCGGTGAGAATTTAAACGAATTTCAAGTACTTTCCGAAGGCCCTTACTGAAACGATAAAAGTGAGCCGAATGCCTGATCGTGTCGCCGTGCAAGCCCAATATGACCCGCAATTCCTATCGCCCATGGCGGCGCGGATTATGGACGCCCTGGTCTATCGAATCGGCAAGGATGCGCGCGCGGCCCGACCGCATGACTGGCTGAGCGCCGTTATATTGTGCGTGCGCGACCGCGTGATTGATAGCTGGATGGCCTCCACCAAGACCGCTCATGCAGCCGGCGCCAAGCGGGTCTATTACCTAAGCCTCGAATTCCTGATCGGGCGTCTCCTGCGCGACGCCTTATCCAATCTGGGCGTCATGGAGGAGATGCAATCGGCGCTCGCGTCGCTCGGCGTTGAGCTGGATGTCATCGAGGTGCTTGAGCCGGATGCAGCACTTGGCAATGGCGGCCTGGGCCGGCTAGCTGCATGCTTTATGGAGAGCCTGGCCTCCTTGAACCTGCCGGCCTATGGCTATGGCATTCGCTATGTGAACGGCATGTTCCGACAGCGCATTGACGACGGCTGGCAGGTGGAGTTGCCGGAGACTTGGCTGACCCACGGCAATCCTTGGGAATTTGATCGGCGGGAAAGCGCTTATCGCGTGTCCTTCGGCGGTGAGGTAGCCACCGACGACAGCGGCCTTTCAAAGTGGATCGCAAGCGAGCAGGTGATCGCCATGGCGGTGGATACACCCGTTGTCGGCTGGCGTGGAAAGCGCGTGAATACGCTGCGCCTTTGGACGGCGCGATCCCTCGATCCCCTCCGCCTCGACGCCTTCAACGCCGGGGATCACTTGGGCGCCCTGGCAGAAAGCAATCGGGCCGAAAGTCTGACCCGCGTCCTCTATCCTGCCGACTCAACGCCTGCAGGCCAGGAGCTACGCCTGCGCCAGGAGTATTTCTTTTCCTCCGCCTCATTGCAGGACATTGTCCGCCGCCACGTTCAGTATTTCGGTGACATTCACACGCTGCCGGACAAGGCCGCCATTCAGCTCAACGACACGCACCCGGCCGTGTCGGTGGCCGAACTGATACGCATTCTGATGGACCTGCATGGCCTTGGCTTTGAAGAGTCGTGGGACATTACACGCAAGACCTTCGGCTACACCAACCACACCCTTCTGCCCGAGGCGTTGGAAAGCTGGCCCCTGCCCTTGTTCGAGCGGCTTTTGCCCCGGCATATGCAGATCGTCTACGCCGTCAACGCCAAGCTCCTAACCGAGGCGAGGCGTAAGGGCGGTTTCGACGATCGGGCCATCGCCGCCATCTCCTTGATCGACGAAAGCGGGGAACGACGGGTGCGGATGGCTAATCTGGCCTTCGCCGGCTCTCACAGCGTCAATGGCGTGGCGGCTCTGCATACCCAACTCATGAAGGAAACGGTGTTCGCCGATTTCCACCGGCTCTATCCAGACCGGATCAATAACAAGACGAACGGGGTCACCCCAAGGCGTTGGCTGCAACAGTGCAATCCCGCCCTGACCTCTCTCCTGCGCGAGGTGATCGGCGACAAGTTTCTCGATGAGGCTGAGGCTTTACAGGCGCTGGCGGCCCACGCCGACGACAAAGATGTGCAGGCGCGCTTTATGGCCGTCAAACGCGCGAACAAGGTGGCCCTGGCGGCGCATATCAAGACGACAGCCGGCGTTCGACTGGACCCGGACGCCCTGTTTGACGTCCAAATCAAACGGATTCACGAATATAAACGCCAGCTCTTGAACATTATCGAGACGGTGGCGCTGTACGATCAGATTCGCTCCCATCCAGAACGGGATTGGCAGCCCAGAGTGAAGATCTTCGCCGGCAAGGCCGCTTCCAGCTATCACAACGCCAAGCTCGTCATCAAATTGGCTAATGATGTGGCGCGGCGGATCAATGGCGACCTCGCTGTGGCCGGCCTGCTGAAAGTGGTGTTCATGCCCAACTACAACGTCTCCGCAGCCGAGATTATCGTGCCTGCGGCGGACCTGTCGGAGCAGATTTCCACAGCGGGCATGGAGGCGTCCGGCACTGGCAATATGAAGCTGGCCTTGAACGGCGCCCTCACCATCGGCACCATGGACGGGGCCAATATCGAAATCCGCGAGCGCGTAGGGCCGGAAAACATTTTCATCTTTGGGCTGACCGCAGAGGAAGTGGCCGCCAAGCGCGCGCATGGCTATGACCCCCGCGAGACTATCGCCGCCTCGCGCGAACTCAGCCAGGCCTTATCAGCTATCGAGGCAGGCGTGTTTTCACCTGACGACCCCCACCGATATGCCGATCTGATCCACGGGATTTATAGCCATGACTGGTTCATGGTGGCGGCGGATTTCGACGCCTACGCAGAAGCCCAACGCGCGATTGACGCCGTCTGGCGTTCGCCCGACCGATGGGCTGCCATGGTGATCCGAAACACCGCCAATATGGGCTGGTTTTCGTCGGACCGGACCATCCGCGAATACGCCTCGGATATCTGGGGCGTGGGATGAGCCTTTCCGCCGGCGAGATCGAAGCTTTGATCGCGGGCCGGCATGACGACCCCTTTCGTGTTCTTGGCATACACAAAGGGGCCGACGGCTTTTTTTCGCGGGCGTTCGCGCCCGGCGCTGAAACGCTTGAGGCCTTCTCCCTGGACGGGCGCCCCCTTGGCCGTCTCGCACGCCTGCATTCAGCCGGAGTGTTCGAAGGCCCTCTAGAGCTTAAATCCCGCCGCCCTGTAAAATATCTCGCCACAGCATATGGCGAGCAATGGTGGTTGGGGGACGCCTATAGCTATGGGCCCGTCTGGGGACCTATCGACGATATCTTGATGGCTGAGGGCAATCACCTTCGTCTCTATGATAAGCTGGGCGCTCATCTCATCACCCATGAAGGGGCGCAAGGCTGCCATTTCGCCGTCTGGGCGCCTAACGCCTTACGCGTGTCCGTCGTAGGCGATTTTAATTTTTGGGACGGTCGCCGCCACCCCATGCGTCATCGCGCAGATGTCGGCGTGTGGGAAATCTTCATTCCCGATTTAGGCGCCTTTGAGGGCTATAAGTTTGAGATCATCGCCGCCGACGGCGAAACCCTGCCGCTCAAGGCCGACCCCTTCGCTGCGCGTTCGGAGTTTCGCCCCGCCACGGCGTCCATCACCAGCGGCGCGCTCACGCAGGATTGGGGTGATGGAGCCCATCGCGCGCACTGGGCCGGCGTCGATCCCAGACGACAGCCGATCAGCATATTTGAGGTGCATGCGGGGTCATGGCGTCGGGGCTGGGACGACTCCTTTTTGACCTGGGACGAATTAGCAGACCAATTGATCCCTTATGTGGTCGATATGGGCTTTACCCACATCGAGTTTATGCCGATCAGCGAACATCCTCTCGACGCAAGCTGGGGCTATCAGACCACTGGCCTTTATGCGCCCAGCGCGCGATTTGGGGAGCCGGAAGGCTTCGCCCGCTTTGTCGACGGCGCCCACAGGGCGGGGTTGGGCGTCCTGTTGGACTGGGTGCCGGCCCACTTTCCCGTAGACGTTCATGGCCTGGCCCGGTTCGACGGCACGGCGCTTTACGAACATGACGACCCGCGCCTCGGCTTTCACCCCGACTGGGGCACCGCCATCTATAATTTCGGTCGGCGAGAAGTGTGCGCCTACCTGGTCAACAACGCTCTCTATTGGGCCGAGCGGTTCCATGTAGACGGTCTGCGCGTCGACGCCGTCGCCTCTATGCTCTACCGCGACTATTCCCGGCGGCCCGGCGAATGGGTTCCCAATGCAGACGGCGGTCGTGAGAACTGGGAGGCAGTGGATTTCCTGCGGCGCATGAATCGGGAGTTCTATGGGGCCAACCCCGGCGTCTTCACAGTCGCTGAGGAGTCCACCGCCTGGCCCGGCGTGTCGCGCCCCACCGATGAGGATGGCCTGGGCTTCGGTTTCAAATGGAATATGGGCTTTATGCACGACACCCTGCGTTATATGGCGCGGGAGCCGGCGCATCGGCCCTTTCACCACAACGATATCACCTTTGGCCTTACATACGCTTTCAGCGAGAACTTCATCCTGCCGCTGAGCCATGACGAAGTCGTCCATGGCAAGGGATCTCTACTCAACAAGATGTCCGGCGACGACTGGGGCCAGTTCGCCAATCTACGCGCCTATTATGCCCTTCTGTGGGCCTATCCCGGCAAAAAACTGTTGTTCATGGGCCAGGAGTTCGCGCAACGGCGGGAGTGGAGCGAGGCCCGCGGGCTGGATTGGGATTTGCTTGCGGCCCCGGCTCACAATGGCGTGCGCCGGCTGGTGCGCGATCTCAATGCGGTCTATCGCACTCATCCGGCCTTGCATGCCCGTGACTGTGAGCCTGAAGGATTTGAGTGGGCCATTGTCGATGACGCCGCAAACGCCGTCTTCGCCTGGACCCGCCACGCGCCGGATGCGCCGACCCTTCTGGTCGTTGCAAATATGACTCCTGTCCTTCGAACGGGCTATCGTGCGCCTGTTCCTGTCAGCGGGTTTTGGCGCGAAGTCCTGAATACGGACGCGCACGATTACGGCGGGACCGGAGCAGGAAATTTCGGCGGGGTTCTTGCGGAGGACGGCTCCCTGACGCTGACCCTGCCGCCCCTGTCGACGCTGATATTGGAACATGCGCCATGAGATGCGCGGCCATAAGGGAGGTTCGTTCATGGGCAAGGGCTACAGTTCCCCGCAATTCAGTCAGCCCCTGGCGCGGGAGGCAATGGCCTATGTGCTGGCCGGGGGGCGCGGCAGCCGCCTGAAGGAGCTGACCGATATTCGAGCAAAGCCGGCCGTCTATTTCGGCGGCAAGGCGCGGATCATCGACTTCGCCCTTTCCAACGCCCTGAACTCGGGAATCCGACGCATAGGCGTGGCGACGCAATACAAGGCCCATTCCCTTATCCGCCATCTCCAGCGGGGCTGGAACTTTTTCAGGCCCGAACGGAATGAAAGCTTCGACATCCTGCCGGCCTCCCAGCGGGTGTCTGAGACCCAGTGGTATGAAGGTACGGCGGATGCGGTGTTTCAGAATATCGACATTATTGAAGGCCACGCCCCGGAATACATGGTCATCCTCGCCGGCGACCATATCTACAAGATGGATTATGAGCTGATGCTGCGCGAACACGTGGCGTCGGGCGCCGACGTCACCATCGCCTGCATGGAGGCGCCCAGGGCTGAGGCCTCAAGCTTCGGTGTGATGGCTGTCGACGAAAACGATGTCATCATAGACTTCGTCGAAAAGCCCGAAGACCCGCCGGCTATGCCCGGTAAACCGGATATGTCGCTTGTCTCCATGGGCATCTATGTCTTTCACACCAAGTTTCTGATCGAAGAGCTTAAGCGTGATGCGGCGGCGGCGGGATCAACCCGCGATTTCGGCAAGGATATTATTCCCTATCTGGTGAAGCACGGGAAGGCTGTCGCCCACCGCTTTTCCCTTTCCTGCGTACGGCCTGCGGGGGAAGAGGAAGCCTATTGGCGCGATGTCGGAACGCTCGACGCCTATTTCGAAGCGAATCTTGACCTCACGCACGTCATTCCAAGCCTTGATCTTTATGATCGATCCTGGCCCCTTTGGACCTATTCTGAAATCACCCCGCCCGCCAAATTCGTTCACGATGTCGAGGGGCGACGTGGCAGCGCGGTGGCGTCCCTGATTTCCGGCGGCTGCATCGTCTCAGGCGCCAGCCTGCGCAATAGCCTCGTCTTCACGGACGTACGCGTGCACAGCTATTCCGCCTTGGATCAGGCGGTCGTTTTGCCGGCCTGTACGGTGGGGCGTCGGGTAAAACTTTCGCGCGTGGTGATTGATCGCGGCGTCAATATTCCTGATGATCTAGTCGTGGGCGAAGACCCCCTGCTCGATGCCAAGCGGTTTCGGCGGACGGAGAAGGGAGTCTGCCTGATCACCCAACGCATGATAGACAAGCTGGCCCTGTGACCCTGCACGTCCTCTCCGTGGCGTCGGAGGCCTATCCTCTAATCAAGACAGGCGGGCTGGCCGATGTGGTCGGCGCCCTGCCCATGGCGATTGCCCCTTACGATGTGCGGATGACGACCTTGCTGCCCGGTTATCCGGCGGTCGTTCAGCGCTTAGGCATGGGCGATGTTGTGCATACCTACCAAGATCTTCTGGGTGTCGGCGCCAGGCTTATGCGGCACAGGTTCGACGACCTTGACCTGCTAATCTTGGATGCGCCCAACCTCTATGACCGCAATGGCGGCCCTTATCTTGATCCGGCAGGAGAGGATTGGGCGGATAATTGGCGACGCTTCGCCGCCCTAAGCCGTTGCGCCGCCGACCTTGCGGGCGGTGTGGTGGATGGATTACGACCCGATCTTGTACATGCGCACGACTGGCAGGCGGCTCTGACGCCAACCTATATGCGCTATGGGACGCCCCCGGCCGCCCGCACGCCGAGCGTGCTGACCCTGCATAATCTTGCCTTTCAGGGGCGATACCCGGCGGACATTTTTCAAAGCCTGGGCCTGCCGGCCGACGCCTTCTCGATAAACGGCGTCGAATATTTCGGCGGCGTCGGCTTCCTGAAGGCCGGTCTGGCCACAGCAAGCGCCATTACGACGGTCAGTCCGACCTATGCAGAGGAAATCCGCGATCCTGTTTATGGCATGGGCCTGGAAGGTATGATCACCGCGCGCCGGGATCAGGTTATCGGCATTATCAACGGCATCGACACCGCCGTCTGGGACCCGGCGCACGACGCCGACCTTATCGACACTTATTCAGTCAAGACGCTGGCTAAGCGCAAGGCGAACCGCCGGGCGGTGGAAGACGCTTTCGGGTTAGAGAAGATGAAGGGTCCGATCTTTTGCGTCATCAGCCGCCTAACCTGGCAAAAGGGGATGGATGTTCTGGTCGAGCTGATGGACGCCCTGATCGATCTGGGCGGCCGGATGGCGGTTCTCGGCTCCGGCGATAGCGGGCTTGAAGCGGCGTTTCGCGCCGCCGCCCATCGCCATCCCGGTCGGATCGGGGTCAAGATCGGCTATGACGAGGCGCTGTCGCACCTTCTTCAAGGCGGGGCGGACGCGATTGTCATCCCCTCGCGCTTTGAGCCTTGCGGCCTGACCCAGCTCTACGGCCTACGCTATGGTTGCGTGCCGATTGTCGCCCGCACCGGAGGTCTGGCCGATACCCTCATCGACGCCAATGAGGCGGGCCTGGCGGCGGGCGTCGCCACCGGATTTCAATTCGACGGGGTGACGCACGACAGCGTCTATCGCGCCTTGAAGCGGGCGACGGAGACCTACCGGCAGACAAAGGTTTGGCGCACTCTGCAAACCTGCGGCATGCAGGCCGACTTTTCCTGGCGGCGCAGCGGCCTGCGTTATAGCGAGCTTTATCGCGCCCTTGTGACAATGGCCGCCCCTGATCCAAGCCCAAGGGCGTAATGAGAGCCGGATATGCCCGAAGTTCTAGCTGTCGACATTGGCGGAACCCATGCGCGCTTCGCCCTCGCCGAGGTTGAGGGCGGACGGGTGATCAGCCTGGCGCCGGAGATCGTGCTGAAGACGGCCGAGCACGCCAGCCTGCAGCGGGCCTGGAGCGCCTTTGCCGAACACATTGGTCGCCCCCTGCCCCGCCGAGCTGGCATCGCCGTGGCCTGCCCGGTATCGGCCGAGGTTCTGCAAATGACCAATAACCCCTGGATCATTCTTCCGGGTCTGATCCGCGAAAAGCTCAACCTGGATGACTTTAGCCTGATCAATGATTTCGGCGCCGTCGGCTATGCGGTGGATCAGATGGATGAAGGCCATCTACGCCACGTGTGCGGCCCTGACCGGCCTTTGCCGAAATCGGGCGTGATCAGCATTGTGGGACCTGGCACCGGCCTGGGCGTCGCCGCCCTGCTGCGCAAAGAGGGCCTGACCCAAATCATCGAGACCGAAGGCGGCCACATAGATTTCGCGCCGCTGGACACCCTCGAAGACGGTATTCTGACGCGATTAAGGCAACACTATCGTCGCGTTTCGATTGAGCGGATCGTCTCGGGGCCAGGCCTTTCCAACATCTACAGTGCGTTGGCTGAGATCGAAGGTCAGACCGTCGCCGCCTTAGACGCCAAGGACCTCTGGAGCTTGGCGCTGTCGGGGGAAGACAGCCTGGCGGGCGCCGCCCTGGATCGGTTTTGCCTCAGCCTGGGCGCGGTGGCAGGCGACATCGCCCTGGCCCAGGGCGCCCACGCGGTGGTGATAGCCGGCGGCCTGGGCCTGCGTGTCGCCGACATCCTGCCCGGCTCCGGTTTTGAACGACGCTTTTGCGCCAAGGGCCGGTTTGAGCAAAAGATGAAGGATATTCCGGTGAAGCTGATCACCTACGCCCAACCCGGCCTCTTCGGCGCCGCCGCAGCCTTCGCCCAGCAACATTCAATTTAGAGCCTGTTGCGAACAGCAAGAGCGGGTTTTCGAACAAAACGCGCGCCAAAACAAAACCTGGAACCGGATTGACAGACGCCCGTGCCGCCCGCCCAATCGCGAAGCGGCCGGCTTTGCGCCGACCCTGAAACAGCGCGAGAACATGAACCCCAGTCGCCCCCTCCTCGAACTCGATCAGCTCAAGGTAAGTTTCAGGACCCATGACGGCGAGGTCGAAGCCGTCCGCGGCGTCTCGCTCACGGTTGGGACGGACGAGTGTGTCGCCGTTGTGGGTGAAAGCGGCTCGGGCAAGAGCCAGACCTTCATGGCGGTCATGGGGCTTCTGGCGGATAACGCCAGGACACAAGGCGTGATCCGATTTGAAGGCCAGTCCTTGTTGGGGCTGAACGTCAAAGCGCTGAACGCCGTCCGCGGCTCGCGCATGGCCATGATCTTTCAAGACCCGCTGACCGCCCTCACGCCGCACCTGCGCATCGGCGAGCAGATCGCCGAGCCCCTTCGCGCCCACGTGGGGCTATCGGAACGGGACGCCCTGGCCAGGGCGCGTCTCTGGCTGGACCGGGTGCGTATCCCGGACGCCGCACGGCGCTTGCGCCAGTATCCGCACGAGCTTTCAGGCGGCATGCGCCAGCGCGTAATGATCGCCGCCGCCATGGCCGGCGACCCCACCTTGCTCATCGCCGACGAACCCACCACGGCGCTCGACGTGACGGTCCAGGCCGAAATCCTGGATCTGATGGCGGAGCTGAAGCGGGAGACGGGCGCGGGCCTGGTCTTGATCACCCACGATATGGGCGTGGTGGCGCGCCTGGCCGACCGGGTCTGCGTCATGCGTCAGGGCGCGTTCGTGGAGGAAGGGTCGGCCCATCAAATCTTCACGGCGCCCAAGGCAGACTATACGCGCGCGTTGCTTGACGCCATTCCGCGCCTTGATCGGCCGGATCGAGGGGGACGGCCGGAGCGACAGCCCGTGGCGCCGGATGCGCCCATCATTGTCGAAGGCCGCGACGTCAAGGTCTGGTTCAAGGTTGGCGGCGGCTTCCTCGCTCCGGCGAAGACGCTCAGAGCCGTGGACGGGATAGACTTTCATATCCGTCAGGGCGAGACGCTTGGCGTGGTGGGCGAAAGCGGCTGCGGCAAGTCCACCCTGGCCAGAGCCGTCCTGAACCTGATCCCGCCCGAATCCGGCGCCGTCACCGTTCTGGGCCGGGACCTGACCACGGCGGATCAGCGCCAGATGCAAGCTACGCGCAAGGACCTGCAGGTCGTGTTTCAGGACCCGCTGGCCAGCCTCGATCCGCGCGTCGCCATCGGCCAGTCCATCGCCGAACCCTTACGCGTCTTCCGACCGCACCTGACCCGCGCCGAGCGTGACCGGGAAGTAGAAGCAATGATGACCCGCGTCGGCCTGACGCCGGACCAGATCAACCGCTATCCCCACGAGCTGTCCGGCGGCCAGAATCAGCGGGTGGGCATAGCCCGCGCCGCGATCCTGAAACCCAAGCTGATCATCTGTGATGAGGCGGTTTCAGCGCTGGACGTCTCCATCCGCGCCCAGATTCTCGACCTGCTCATCGCCCTTCAGGGCGAACTCGGCATGGCCATGATGTTCATCAGCCACGATCTGGCCGTGGTGCGGGAGATCAGCCACCGGGTCATGGTGCTCTATCTGGGCCGGGTGATGGAGGAGGCCGACGGCGAGGCCCTCTATGCCGATCCGCGCCACCCTTATACGCGGGCGCTGATGTCCGCCGCCCTGTCGCCCGATCCCGAGTATGAAAAGCGCCGGGTGCGCGTGCGCCTGACCGGCGAGCCGCCGAGCCCCATGGACCCGCTGGCGGGCCTGCGCTTTCTGCCGTCACGCCGCCCCAAGACCGGAGAGCCTGCCTATACGCCCCGACTTGAGACCGTCGCCCCCGGCCACCGGGTGGCGGAGTTTGATCCTATTTAAGGGCGTCCTCGCCGGGCCGCGGCGTCCTTGAAACAGACCCAGCGTTTGGGATTATAGCCCGGCAGGTTATCGACCCAGCCCGTAACGGCAGGATTGATCAAGGCGCGTGTGGCATATCCATAGATCGGCGCGACGGTGACGGCCTGCATAGGCAGAACTTCAGCCTTTTCCAGCAGGGCGGCGCGCGCCGCCAAGTCCGTCTGCTTATCCGCCTGGGCGAGCAGGGCGTCATAGGAGGCGCTCTTGTAATCGCTGTAATTCTGCGACCCCGCATCGCTCTTGAACAGGCCCAGAAAGGTCAGCGGATCGTTGAAGTCGGCGATCCAGGCGGCGTAACCCACCTCGAAATCGCGAATATTGAGGTCCTGATAGAAGATCTGCGCCTCGACCGGGGCGAGGGCGGCCTTGACGCCTATGGCGCTCCAATCCGATTGCATGGCTAGGCTCGCCACATCGCTGTCATCGTCATGCCGGTATTTCAGCTCGAATTTCAGAGGGTGAGCGGGGCCATAGCCCGCGGCGGCTAGCAGCCGGCGGGCTTCAGCCTGACGGCGGACCAACGGCCAGGTCGCCCAAACAGGATCAGCGATGGGTGCATAGTTCGCCGTGCCCTTTGGGACAAAATTGTATTGGGTGGGCTGGCCGGCCCCCAAGAGTTTTCGGGTGATGAAGTCCCGATCCACCGCCATGGACAGGGCGAGACGCACGCGTTGATCCGCCAGGGCGGGGATGTGGGTGTTGAACGCCAAATATTGGACGCCGAGCCAGGGCGGGGTGTGGACATAGGCGGGGATCTGATCCGGCCGCCGCAGAAATTTGGCGCGGGACGACGCGAAATCTGTCGTCATGTCCAGCTCGCCGACCCTCACCTGTCGCTCCGCCGAGACATGGTCCGGCGTCGGATAATAGCTGACACGATCCAGACAGACATGCGCCGCATCGTAGAAGCGGGGATTCTTCTGCAGCACGATCCGGTCGCCCAGGGTCCAGGAGGTCAGGGTATAGGCGCCGTTGGCGACCATGTGCGCGGGCTGGACCCAGGCGTCACCCCAGCGTTTCACTACGTGCTCCGGCACGGGCATGACGATCTGGTGCATCAGCATTTCAGGCAAATAGGGCGCGGGGTGGTTCAGTGTGATCTGAAAGGTGTGAGGGTCCGGGGCCTTGACCCCCAATGTATCCGGCGCGGCCTTGCCCCCATTGACCGCCTCAGCTCCCTTGATGAGGTAGAACAGATAGGCGTAGCTCGACGCTGTTTTCGGGTCTTCCAAACGTCGAAAGGCGAAGGCGAAATCATTCGCCGTTACCGGCGCGCCGTCAGACCATTGGGCGTCGCGCAGTTTGAAGGTCCAGACCAAGCCGTCGGGCGACGTGCTCCAGCTCGTCGCCATGCCCGGTATGGGCCGAAACGCCGCGTCGCCGGTGACGAGGCCGACGAACATGTCCTGCAAGATGTTATTTTCCCCCGTCAGCTCCGTACGCGGAGGATCAAGGCTGGTGGGGTCGGCGTCATTGCCGGCCTCAAAGCAGAGCTGACCCGCCGGGCACGGCGCCCGCTGCGCGTGATGCGTCTTGCCGCAGGCCGAAAGCCCCGCGCCGAGGCTCAACGCCAGAAGGACCAGGACCGCCCATCGCAGCGCGCACACCATCTCAGCGGTCCTTCGGATCAAGGGCGTCGCGAAGACCGTCGCCGATGAAGTTGAAGCCGAGCAGGGTCAGGGCCA
>Ga0116226_10002641_pt1 | contig 15677 bp, 13 predicted proteins | sample S1TSphfallax_FD_89692 | JGI IMG/M metagenome (GOLD analysis project Ga0116226, IMG submission 89692) | Host-associated microbial communities from peat moss isolated from Minnesota, USA - S1T2_Fa - Sphagnum fallax MG | ecosystem: Host-associated > Plants > Peat moss > Unclassified | place: USA...
GCCTGGACCGCCCGAAACTGCTGCGCGCCATTGCCAATGCCGTCCAGGCGGCGGGCAAATCGCCGGACCTGCTCGTCCAGGTGAATATCGGGGATGAGCCGCAGAAGGCCGGGGTGGCCGTGAGCGAAGCCGACGCGTTGATCACCGAGGCGCGCCGGGAATTTGGCGACAGAATGTGCGGATTGATGTGCATTCCGCCCGCTGGGGCCAACCCCGCGCCGTATTTTCAGCGCCTGGCGGCACTGGCCGATGAACACGGGCTGGCGGTGCGCTCGATGGGCATGTCTGGCGATTTCGAGGCGGCGATCGCGGCGGGAGCGACGCATGTGCGGGTCGGCACGGCGATTTTCGGCAGCCGGCCGGCGCCAAAACCCGAGCTTTTTTAAGTGCGTTTGGAAAACCGCGCGGATTGCCGGTTAGCGGTGGAAGTCGCCCAGTTTGGTAAATTCAACGCGATATCGGATCGATTCAAGCCCGAACCTAATTAAAAGTTAAACTCATGCGGGTATTTTCGCTGCTGCGCACTGTGCGTTTACGAAAAAACCTTGTATTGCCGCCTATAGTTTCAGCCAGTGGAGATATTCTATCCGGTGATCAGATTATCGGTCCCGTTCCGGCAGGCAATGTCGCGGCTCACGCTCCCGGTGATGCTGATGTTTTCGCTTGGCCTCGTGCTCATCGGCCGGGCAGACCAGAACTTGTCCGGGCATTTGCGCTCGGGTCTCGATGATCTTCTGGCGCCCGCCTATCTTCTCGTTTCCGGTCCGATCCAGGCCGCCGAGCACGGCACCGGGGCAATCGGCCATTTATTCGATTTGAGCGATGAGAATGCGCAGTTGCGGGCGGAGAATGCCAGCCTGCTGCAATGGCAAGCCGTCGCCATGGCGCTGGAGGCGCAGAACAACGCCCTGAAGGCAAGCTTGAACTACGTCCCCTCGCCGGTGCCGCAATTTTCCACGGGCGATGTCGTGGCCGATATCGGTGGGGTTTATGCGCGTTCGGTGCTGGTGGTGCTGCCGGCGGATTCCGCGGGGACCAATATGGTGGGCGCGATCGCGATGGATGGCCGTGGCGTGGCCGGGCGGGTCGTGGAGGCGGGCAGCCGCGCGGCGCGCGTGCTGCTGATTACGGATTTGAACAGCCGGATTCCTGTGGCGCTGGGCCCGGGCGGGGCACCGGCCTTGATGACGGGCACCAACGGGCCGGACCCGGCGCTGCTCTACTGGGCTCCCGGCCAGCCACCCGCCGAGGGCGCGATGGTGCTGACCAGCTCGGTCGGCGGCGCGTTTCCGCCCGGCCTGCCGGTTGGCGTAGTGCATTACGATGCGCAGAACGACCCGGTGGTCCTGCCGCTGGCGGATCTGGATTCCCTGCGGCTTCTGCGGCTGTTCAGCTATCCGGATAGCCTGCCTGTCCTCACCCCCATCGCCCGCACGCCAAAACCCGCCGCCACGCATCCGCGGAAGCGCTGAGCATGGCGCGTCGTCCGGCCATGCGGCGGCAGGCCAGCCTGTGGCGGCGGCTCGATGCCGCTTCGCGCTATATGTTCCCGTTGGGATCTCTTGTTTTCGGGTTGTTCGCCATCGGCATGCCGTTTGGCCTGCCCGGTCAGGCGGAGCTGGCGCCGGTATATGCCATGGCCTGCGTGTTCTTCTGGTCGCTTTATCGCCCGTCCTCGCTGCCTGCCCCGCTGGTCGCAATCGTCGGCTTGCTGCTGGACCTGCTCGGGCTCTCGCCGTTCGGGCTTTGGGCGGTGCTGTTGCTGGTCCTGCAAGGGGTCACGCTGGCATTGCGGCGGCGGCTGGCGCAGCAGAGTTTTTTTCTGACCTGGGCGGTGTTTTCCGCCTTTGCCTCGGCGCTCGCCTGTCTGGCATGGATGGCGCAGTCCCTGCTGACCCTCAGCGTGCTGCCGGTCCTGCCGGTGCTGGTGGAAATGCTCCTGGCCTGCGGGTTTTACCCGGCCTTTGCGGGGTTTTTCATCCGGGCCCATCGCGGCCCTGCAGCCGTCGAGCTGGCGTGAACCAACCCGCATGAGACGCGACAACAAGGACCGCTCCGCCTTCACCCGCCGCGCGCTGCTCATCGGCGCCGCGCAGCTTGGCGTTTTCGGCGCGATCGGGGCGAAGCTTTATAACCTGCAGGTCGCCCAGCACGGCAAATATGCGTTGCTGGCGCAGCAGAACTCGATCTCCGAACGGCTGGTGGCGCCCGAGCGCGGGTTGATCACGGATCGGTTCGGGGTGATTCTCGCGGGCAACCAGCAGCATTGGCGTGCATTGTTCATGCAGGCCCTGGCGCCCGACCCGCAAGCGGTTCTGGAGAATTTCTACCGGCTGGTTTCGCTCTCGGACGACGAAAAAGCCCGGGTCACGGCGGATCTGGCGGACCGGCCAGGCTATATCCCCGTGCTGCTGAAGGATTATCTGGACTGGCCCGACATGGCGGCGATCGAGGTCAACACACCGGATCTGCCAGGCGTGATCGTGGAGGTCGGCTCGAGCCGGGTATATCCGTTTGGGCCGGGCCTTGCCCACGCGCTGGGCTATGTGGCGCGGCCGAATGAGCGCGAGGCGCAGGCGGATACGGTGCTTGCGCTGCCGGGAATGCGAATCGGCCGCACCGGGGCCGAGGCGGCGCAGGATCTGGCGCTGCGCGGCGCGCCCGGCTTCGTGCAGACCGAGACCAATGTGCATGGCGAGATTGTGCGCGAGGTGGCGCATGATTCCGGCACGCCGGGGCAGACCGTGGCATTGGGAATCGATTCCGGGCTGCAGGCGCTGGCGGTGCAGCGCCTGGGCGACAATGCCGGGGCCGCCGTGGTGCTGGATGCCAATACCGGCGAGATTCTCGCGATGGCGAGCAACCCGTCCTTCGACCCGGCTTTGTTCGACAAGGGCGTGCCCGCCGCCACCTGGGCGGAATGGATGGCCGACCCCAAAGACCCGCTGCAGAACAAGGCAACCGCAGGGCTGTTCGCGCCAGGCTCGACCTTTAAGCCGACCGTCGCCTTGGCCGCGATGAAATGCGGCGCGTTGACCGCCGATACGGTGCTGACCTGCACCGGCTCCTTCACGCTGGGCGACCATATTTTCTGGTGCGACAACCATGTGGCGCATGGTTCGATCACGGTAACGACCGCGCTGCAGGTGAGTTGCGACGTGTTTTTCTACCAGGTGGCGCTGATGGTCGGCATCGACCGGATGGCGGAGATGGCGACACAGCTTGGACTGGGAACGGATTTGGGCGTGGATTTGCCGCATGCCTCGACCGGGCTGGTGCCGACGCTCGACTGGGCACGGAGCCGCGGGATTCATTGGGCCGAGGGTAGCACCGTCGTGCAGGGCATCGGCCAGGGCTATACGCAGCTCACCCCGCTGGCACTCGCCACGATGATCGCGCGCGTCGCCTCCGGCGTGGCGGTGGGGCCGCATATTGCCCGGCGCATCGGCGGGGATCTGCAAAACGGCTCGGACCCGAATGACTGGTTGCCGTTGGATATCGACGACCGGCATCTGGCGGTCATCCGGCAGGGGCTGTTCGAGGTGGTGAACACGCCTTCGGGCACGGCCTATGCCTCGCGCCTCAACATTCCCAATGTGCAGATGGCGGGCAAGACCGGTACGGCGCAGGTGCATAATAACACCGCCGCCGAGAAGCAGAAGAATTTTAACGACCTCACCATGGCATGGGCGGACCGGCCGAACGCGCTGTTCGTTGGCTTCGCGCCGTATGACAGCCCGCGCTATGCCGTGGCGGTGGTGGTCGAGCATGGCAATTTCGGCGCGCAGGCGGCAGCGCCCATCGCGCGGGATTTGATGACCTATGCTATTTTGAACGATCCGGCGGGGCGCGACGTGCCGCTGAATACGCCGGCGATTTCCGCCCTGCCGGATGCCGCCGCGCAGGTCAGCCCCTCGCCACCGGCCAGCACATTATGAGCGACACGTACTCTATTTCCCTGCACCGCCCGTTCCGGGACCGTTCCTTCGGCCTTGTCCGGAAATTTTTGCGCATCAACTGGCTGTTCGTGCTTTGCGTCTGCCTGCTCGCGGGCGTCGGCTATACCGCGTTGTATTCCGCCGCCGGCGGTTCGCCGACGCCCTATGCCAACAGCCAGCTCTATCGGTTCTTCACCGGCCTGTTGCTGATGCTGGCGATTGCGATGGTGGATATCCGCATCATCGCGCGGATTTCCTGGTTTACCTATGCGCTGGGGATTTTGCTGCTGCTGGTGGTGATGAAATTCGGCCATACGGGGCTGGGGGCAAAACGCTGGATGACGGTGGGCGGCGTGGAGATTCAGCCGAGCGAGCTGATGAAGCTGTTTCTCACTCTTGCCATTGCTGCCTATTTTCATAAAGCGAGCCATGAGCGCACGGGCAACCTGCTCTTCGTCATGCCTGCCGCCTGCGCGGTGCTGCTGCCGGTCGGGTTGATTCTGAAGGAGCCCAATCTCGGCACGGCCGTGATCACCGCGCTCATCGGCAGCACGGTGATGCTGGGGGCTGGCGTGCGCTGGTGGAAATTCGCGATTCTCATCGCCGTCATCGCGATCGCGGCGCCGGTGCTGTATCACCATCTGCACGATTATCAGCGCGCGCGGATCATCACCTTTCTCAACCCCGGATCGGACCCGCTGGGTGCCGGGTATAATATCATCCAGTCCAAAATCGCGCTGGGTTCCGGCGGGTTTTCCGGCCAGGGCTATCTGCATGGCACGCAGAATCAGTTGAATTTTCTTCCCGAGAAGCAGACGGATTTCGTGTTCACCATCATCGCCGAGGAGTTTGGCTTCGTCGGCAGTATGGCGGTGCTGGGGCTGCTGTTCTCGATTGTGGCGATTGCGCTCTATACGGCGATTTCCTGTTCGCACGCCTATGGACGGCTGGTGGCGCTGGGGATTGGCACGAATTTCTTTCTCTATTGTTTCGTCAATCTTTCGATGGTGATGGGGCTGATTCCGGTCGGCGGCGTGCCGCTGCCGTTGATCTCCTATGGCGGCTCGGCACTGACCGCCGTGATGCTGGGATTCGGGGTGCTGATGTCGATCCATGTCCACCGGGACGTCGAATTCGCGACCGGGGATTATTGACGGCGGCTCGGCGGTTTTAAGTCGTCCGGCTCTATTGTATCGGGACAACATGCATCTCATTGTATTCGATTCCGGCATTGGCGGGCTCGGCGTCGTGCGGGAAATCCGGCGGTTGCAGCCTGAGGCGCGGATTTCTTACCTCGCCGATAACGGATTCTTTCCCTATGGCGAAAAGCCGGACGCGGTGCTGCTGCCGCATATCGTCTCGCTTATCGGCGGCGCGATTGAGCGCCTGAGTCCGGATGCCGTGGTCGTGGCCTGTAACACCGCGAGCACGATTGCGCTGCCGGCACTGCGCGCGGCCTACGATGTGCCGTTCATCGGCTGCGTACCGCCGATCAAACCCGCCGCCGCTGCCAGCCGGAGCCGAAGGATCGGCGTGCTGGCCACGGCGGCGACGGTGCGGCGGCCTTATTTGAGCGATCTGATCGAAAAATTCGCGCCGGATTGCACGGTGCATAGCCTCGGCACGCCCACTCTGGCCGAGTTGGCGGAGCAAAAATTTCGCGGGCAGGCGGTGGATGTTGCCCCGGCCATTGCGCCGCTTTTCGCGCAGCCGGGCGGCGCGGAGATTGATGCGGTGGCACTCGGCTGCACGCATTACACGTTTTTGCTCCCCGAATTCGAGGCGCTGCGGCCGGACGTGGCGTGGTTCGACCCAGCACGACCGGTGGCGCGCCAGGGTTTGGCGGTGACGCGGGATTTTGCGGGTTCGCCGAGCGGGACCGATACGGCTTATTTCACCGCGGCGCTGCCGGATTTGGAAACAATGCGAGAAAAACTGGCGGCTTTCGGATTTGACGCGATCAGCCTTAGCTAGAGCCGGATGACATTAAGTACGATCATGCTCTAGCTTTATTTCTGAGGGAGATTCACGTTTTTGGTTCGCTCAACTGAGCGAACCGCAAACGATCGCGCTCTAACGCTCTTTCTCTTTATGATATGAGAACGACGCGTTGATCATATCCAGCAGATGCCGCCCTGCCGTGGTCGGCGCGTATTTCGGCTTCTCGCCGGGGGCAAGGCAGGTCTCCAGGCATTCCACGGGCGCGTTGAAATCCGGGTCGAAGAAATAGGGGATGGAGTAGCGTTCCTTGCCCGAGATGTTCACGACGCGGTGCAGGGTGGAGGTGAAGACCCCGTTGGTCCAGCGCTCCATCATATCGCCGATATTCACAACAAAGCTGCCGGGGACCGGCGGCGCGTCGATCCATACGCCCGAGGCGTTGCGCACTTGCAGCCCGCCCGCATCGTCCTGCGCCAGCATGGTCAGGCAGCCGTAATCGGTATGCGCGCCGGCGCCGATTTGCGCCTCGGTGATATGGCCTTTTTGCGGCGGGTAGTGCAGCGGGCCGAGCGTGGTCATCGGCGCGTCCAGCCAGCCATCGAAATAATTCGCACCCACGCCAAGCGCTGCGGCAAACGCTTGGAGGAGTTTGCGGCCCAAGGCCTCCATCGCCGCGTAATATTCCTCCATCACCTCGCGCCAGCCGGGCAGGTCCGGCCATTGGTTGGGGCCATGCAGCGGGGTGCCGGCGCGTACCAGCGGATGGTCCGGCCCCAGATCGCGGCCGATTTTGACACCTTCCTTCAAATCCCCGGTTTCTTTTTGCTTGGCGGGGTCAAGGTTTTCGCCGCCGACCATAAACCAGCCGCGATGGCAGCTCGATTTCTCGATGGCGATTTCCGCTTTTTTCGCGTTAGGCTGGGCAAAGAAACGAGCGGCCTCGGCATAGACCCGAGCGATCAGCGCCTCCGGCACGCCGTGATTCACGACGTAGAAAAACCCGATATGACGGCAGGCATCGCCGATTTTTTTCACGATCTCGGCCTGCGCCGCAGCGTCGCCATGCAGGAGCGGGGCGATGTCGATCACCGGAATTTCGTCCAGCGAGACTTTCCCCGCCATTAAGCCTGGGTCGAGTTGTATGATGTCGGACATGGCCATAATGCTAGCCGCATCGCGGCCCGGCATCCAGGGGGTTATGTGGGACAGAGCTATCTATTGGGGATCGATCTTGGGGCGGGAAGCCTGAAGGCGACGGTGATGACTGATACCGGCATGGTGGCAGGCGAGGGCAGCCACAAGATTACGACCTCCGTTCCGCATTTCGGCTGGTCCGAGCAAGACCCGGCAGAATGGTTCGCCGCCCTTTGCGCGGCGGTGCCGCACGCCATTGCGGCGGCGGGGATCGAGGCGGGAGACATCTCCGGCATCGGCATTTCAGCCGGCGCGCATATTCCGGTGCTGACGGACGAACACGGCACGGTGCTGCGGCCCGCGATCATGTGGAACGACCAGCGCAGTGCCGCGCAGGCGGCAGCGCTGCATGCGGCGGCGGGCGCGCAGATCATCGCCGCCTCGCTCAACCGGGTGAACCCGACCTGGACGCTAGCGATGCTGGCCTGGCTGCGGGAGAACGAGCCGGACGTGTTCGCCCGGGCGCGGCGGCTTTATCTGGCGAAGGATTTTTTACGTTTTTGCCTGACCGGCACCTGGGAAACGGATTTCTCCGATGCCGTGGGCGCGCTGCTGGCGGATCACGCGACCAAGGAATGGTCCCCCGCGCTGGCCGCGTTGGTGGGATGGGACATGGCGCGCCTGCCGCCGATTGTGAAACCGGACCATGTTGTGGGCGGGGTGACGCAGGCCGCCGCCGCGCGCACGGGCCTCGCGGCGGGCACGAAAGTGGTCTGCGGGTCGAATGACACGACCGTGGAGTTCTTCGGCGTGGGCGGAAACTGGCCCGGGATTGGCGGGGTGAAGCTTGCCACGGCCGGGGTGCTCTATCTCGCCACAGAGGGGCCGAGCGTGAATCCGCCGATCTCCTGCTACCCGCATATCATCGACGGGATGTTCTACACAGCGACAGGTACGAATTCCTGTGCCTCGGCGCATCGGTGGCTGCGCGATGCCATGTTCGCAGAAGGCGGGTTCGAGGCGATGGACGCGCTGGCCGCAGGCATTGCGCAGGGCGCGGATGGCTTGCTGTTCCATCCTTATTTGCAGGGCGAACGCGCTCCCTATTGGGACCCTTTGCTGCGGGCGGATTTCATCGGGCTGACCATTTCCCATAACAAGGCGCATTTTGCCCGTGCCTTGTATGAGGGAATCGCTTTTTCCATTCGCGATCTGCTGGAGGCTGCGCGCGGGCTGGGGCTGGAATTCGGCACGATACGGCTGATGGGCGGCGGCGCGCGGAGCGAAACCTGGCGGCAGATTATCGCGGATGTGACGGGGCTGACGATCGAGCGGACAGAATCCGCCGACGCCTCCTTCGGCGCGGCATTGGTCGCGGGCATGGGTGTCGGCGTTTTCGCCTCGCCGGAGGATGCGGTGGCGCGCTGCGTGCGGCTGCTGGATACGACGGATCCGGATCAAGCGGCCCATCGTTTTTACGGTAAGCTGTTTGGCATTTACAAAGACGCGCAGGCGGCGCTGGCAGATATAAACCACCGCCTGCATGCCTTAAGTTCGGTGTAAGGCCGCTATTCCGCCGCCTGCTTTACCCCGGCAAGCTTCATCTTCTCATCATCCGGGTTCACCGGGGATGGCGGGATTTTTCCCTTGGGTCCTGGATCGGCGATATAGTCGAATGGCGGATTGTTCCATGGCCCGCGCGCATCTTCGCCCTGGCTGAGATTGAAGACGATATTCACCGTATCGTCCGGCTGAATGTTTCCGAAGAACGGATCGTCGAGCTTGTCCATCGCATCGAGCGCTTTCATGAACATATTGGCATGGGTGATCTCGCGCGTGAGCAGATGGGTCAGCGCCTCGATCGTGCCCTTGTCTTCCGTGCGCTTGATCAGCGCCTCGTAGGTCTGCCGTGCGCCCGCTTCAGAGGCGATGTTCGCGCGCAGATCGCGCACGACATTGCCGCCTTCATTGATATAGGCGGCGGTCCAGCAGGCGCCGTGGCTGTCGATGAAATGCGGGCCGATGCCTTTCATGGCAAAAAGCGGCGCTTCGTAGACTTTGGTCTGATCGATCTTGGAGGTGTGCTGGGCGATCAGCTTGCCGACCATTTCGAGATGATTGAATTCCTCGATCGCGATATCCTGAAGCATGTCGCGGATCGCGGCGTTCTCGACGTGAAAGGATTGCACCCAGTATTGTAATGCCGCGGTAAGTTCACCCGTGGCGCCGCCGAATTGTTCGAGCAGATATTGCCCAAACTGCGCATCCGGCGTGCCGACATTCACGGGCCGGAATAATTCCTTGCGGTGATAGAACATTTTGTTTCCCCTCGGTTGTGGCCTCAGGCCGACATGGGGAAGCGGCTGTGTTCAAAACAACCAGGCTGCGCGTAATGAAACTCGGTTTAACCTGTTATTTAGTATCATCGATCACGTAAGCCGAGGTCAGACCGCCATCGATCGTATAGGCTGAACCGGTGATGAAGCTTGCTTCATCTGATGCAAGAAACGCCACGAGATTTGCGATTTCCTCGGGCTGGGCAAGCCTTCCCATCGGCAGATATTTGCGCCGCAAGAGCCAGGCTGCTTCATCGGCCATGAAACTTTGCACCAGCGGCGTGGCGGTCGGGCCTGGGCAGATCGCGACGGCGCGGAGTTTTTGCCGTGCATACATGATCGCGATTTCCCGCGTCATCGAAAGCACCCCGCCTTTCGCGGCGGTATAGGCGATTTGCGGAAAGGCCGAGCCGACCAGGGCTACAATCGAGGCGTTGTTCACGATCACGCCATTGCTGGATCGCAATAAATACGGAATGCCGGTTTTGCAGCAGAGGAAGACCGAGGTGAGATTGACCGCGATGGTGCGTTCCCAGACCGCCAGCGCGGTCTCCACCGGGCCGTCATCGCCGGACAGGCAGACGCCCGCATTGTTGAAAAGGATGTCGATGCCGCCGGCGTGTTTTGCACCTTGCGCGAATACGGCCGTGCAGCTTTCTTCATGGGTAAGGTCGCCGATAACGGGGACGGCCTGCCCGCCGGCTTGCGTGACCGCATGGGCCGTTTCCTCGGCGGCGGCGGCGCTGATGTCGCAGGCGATGATGAATGCACCTTCCGCGGCGCATTTCAGCGCGGTGGCGCGCCCGATGGCGCCGCCCGCGCCGGTGATGAAGGTGCGCTTGCCGGTCAGACGCATGCGAGAATCCTTTGCAGCTGAGCCACCAGATCGCCCGCATCCGGCGCGAAGCTGCCGTCGAACGCGGCGGAGCCGACGGTGAAGGCATCCGCCCCTGCGGCTTTCAGCGCCGCGATGCGCGCCGGGCTATCGACGCCGCCGGCGCAGATGAGCGTTTTGCCCCCGCAGCCGCGCCGCGCGGCGCGCACCAGTTCCAGCGGCTCCGCCTCGGTCGCGCGATAGGCGAGCAAATCCACCCCCGCGCAGCCTTGCGCCATGAAGGCGGCGGTTTGCGCCTCGATCAGCGCCGCATCGCCGCCGAGCACGGTGGGATGGCCGGTGGGAAGGCCGGGAAACGGGTAATATTCGACCGCGCTACCCGCGAGGATGTCCAGCGTGTCCGAGACCTGCGTGCCGCCCAACAGCCGGTCCACGCCGATTTCAACGCCCATGCGGGCCGAGTTGAGCGCCGCCTCCGGGGAGGTTGCCACGACTTCGAGATAGCTGGTGGCGCCCAGCGCCTTGATGCCGGCATTCAGCGCGCGCAGGGTTGGCGTGTCGACCCCGATATCCTTGAAGCCGATATGGGTGAGGCCAAGCGGGGCGATCCGGGCCAGAACCTCCAGGCAATCGCGTACCGTGCGGTCTTGCCTGGTCAGCATGAAAATAAAGTTCAAAGGCGACCCCCGGACTATTCCAATGCGGTTTTCTCATTGCTGAAGGGGCGGGGCAATGACCGTGAGGTACAATTTTTTCTGCTGGCGCATAAATGGCAACTCAACAGCGTGATGCAGGGCGGCGGCGGCGGCCAAAGGGGCGAGCAGGGCGAAAGGCAGCCATAGGGCGGTGAAGGCCGCGGCCCGACCATATGCCAGCGGGGCGAGGAGCAAAGCGAGGCCACGCTGGACGGGCTCGTTGACGAGGTACAGCGGGTAGGAGAGGGCGCCGAGATATTGCATCGGTCTGGCCGCCAGAACGGAACCGAATGGTTTTTCCTGCGCCAGCATGGCCAGCGCCCAAAGGAGCGGCACCAGTGCCTTTTCGGGACCGGAGAGCCATCCGAGGCAACAGGTAATGCAAAGGCAGACCACGAACACAAAGCGTCCGCCGCCGCGCAGCCAGACCGCGCTGGCCAGCCCGAGCGCGAAAAATGGCGCGGCGTCCGGCAGAAAGGCGCGGCTGAATTGCCAGAGGGGCGGCAGGGGGATGAGGTGATAGAAGACGCCGAGCGCCAGCAGCCCGAAGGCCAGCGGGGCCAGCCGCTTTGGCGCAAGCAGGCCGATCAGGACGTAGAACTGCCATTCGGTGGAGAGGCTCCAGGCGGGGCCGAGCAAGGTGACATAGGCATAGGGCAGCGCGCCTTGCGGTATGAGACCTTGGATGAGCAGCAGATGCGCCGCCAGATGCCAGAGCAGAAAGGGCGGCAATGCGGCTTCCCAGATATCGCGGCCGGCATGGCCCACCCATGGCATGGCGCGCAACGGGTCGCCCGCCGCCAGCAATATCGTGCTGAGCGCCAGCGCCAAAAAATACACCGGCAGCAGCCGCCGCGCCCGGGCCGCCATGAACGGCAGGAATTCGCCCTGGAAACGCTCGACCGACTGGATCAGCACCAGCCCGCTCAAACAGAAGAACAAATCGACCGCAGCCTCGCCATGGGCGAAGGGCGCGCAGACCCAGAGCGGCAACGCGGTGAAGGGCAAAGCGTGGCCCAGCATCACGTAAACCGCGAGAAGCCCTCTAAGCCCGTCCATGCGCGGCAATCGTTGCACAATAGCAACTTATCCGCGAAATTCCGCCCAGCCAAGGGGCGCGGTTTACGCGCCGACCAGCGCGCGGGCGAATTCTGCCGCGTCGAACTCCCGCAGATCCGCCAGCTGTTCGCCGGTGCCCACCGCATGGATCGGCAGGCCGAATTTTTCGGCAAGTGCCACGACAATGCCGCCGCGGGCGGAGCCGTCCAGTTTGGTCACGATGAGGCCGGTCAGGTCCACCATGTCCTTGAAAATACCCACCTGGGTCACGGCGTTCTGGCCGGTGGTGGCGTCCAGGGTGAGCAGCACCGCGTGCGGCGCGCTGGGGTCCAGCTTGCGGATGACGCGGATGATCTTCCGCAACTCCTCCATTAGCGCGGTTTTGTTGTGCAGCCGCCCGGCCGTGTCGATCAGCAGCACATCCGCGCCGGTTTTCTGCGCGCGGGAGAGCGCGTCATGCGCGAGCGATGCGGCGTCCGTATTGGCGGGCGCTGTCACCACCTCGGCATTCGCGCGCGTGCCCCAGACCTGCAGCTGCTCCACGGCGGCGGCGCGGAACGTATCGCCCGCAGCGAGCATGGGGGTCAGGCCAGCTTCGCGGTAGCGCGCGGCGAGCTTGCCGATCGTCGTGGTTTTCCCAGCACCGTTCACGCCGACCATGAGGACGACATAGGGTTTGCGCGACGCATCCGGTACCAGTGGCGACGCGACGGGGGCGAGGATTTTGGCGATTTCGGCGGCGAGGGTCTCGCGGATTTCATCATCGCTCACCTCCTTGCCAAAACGGGTGCTGCGGAAATTCTCGATGATCCGCGCGGCCACTGCAGCGCCCAGATCGGCGGCGATCAGCTGGTCCTCCAGCTCGGCCAGCGCTTCGTCATCCAGCTTGCGCTTGGTAAAGGTGGCGGTGATGTTCTCTGTGAGCCGAGCGGCGCTGCGCGAGAGGCCGGATTTGAGCCGAGAGAAAAAATCCGAGACAGCCATTAATTCAGCTCCGGCAGGGTGCCCGAAAAGGCGGTGACGGCGGGCCCGCGCATCATCACCGGGTCGTTCGCGCCGCCCGCCCAGCGGATCAGGAGCTCGCCGCCCTCCATGACGACCGTGACAGGGCCGGAGGTCAGCCCGCGCCGTTGCGCATTCACCACCGCCGCGCAGGCGCCGCTGCCGCAGGCAAGGGTGAGCCCCGCGCCGCGCTCCCAAACCCGCAGGCGGATGCGCGACGGGCTTTCTATCCGCGCGAAGCCGATATTCGCCCGGTCCGGAAACATTCGGTTTTTCTCCAAAATCGGACCGATGCTCTCGATGGGCATTTGCAGATCTTCCACGAAAAAAGTGGCGTGCGGGTTGCCCATGGAGCAGGCGGCCGGGTCCGCCACCGGGCCCATTGCGAGGTTGAGGTGCAGCGTATCCGCTGGCCCCGCCAGGGGTATTTCCGCCCAGTCCAGCAGCGGCGCGCCCATATTCACCTCAACCAGGCCAGGTCCCATAATTTCGGCGCGCAGCAGGCCGGAAATGGTGCGGATGGCAACATGGCGCGCTCCTGTCTCCTCCGCCAGCAAGGCGGCGACGCAGCGTGTGGCATTACCGCAGGCCCCGGCCTCGGAGCCATCCGCATTCAAAATCCGCATGAACACATCCGCACCATCCTCGTCCGGTTCCAAAATCACCAGCTGGTCGCAGCCTACGCCCAGATGGCGGTCCGCAATCTGGCGGGTGACGGCGGGGGCCAGGTTGAGGGCTGCGGGCCGCCCGTCCAGCACCACAAAATCATTGCCCGCGCCATGCATTTTTAAAAACGGTATCGACATGGGGGTTAACTAGCGCGCGGGGCCGGTTTGCTCAAATGGCGGCGTCCCGCTTTCCGCATCCGCCAGAAAACCGGGCAATTACAATGCTTCCACGATTCAGGCTGGCTTGTTGCGTTGGGGTTGCGCCAGGGCGGCCCCGCCCCAAGCTCATTGTAACGTATGAACAGGTCAGGGGAGCATATGCGGCGCAGCATCTGGATTCGAGTTCTGTTTCCGATTGTCGTCCTCGTGCTGCTCCTGGTGATCTTTTGGAACTGGGACTGGTTCATCCCTGTCGTCGATTCGCAGGCCTCAGCGGCGTTGGGCCGGAAAGTGACGATGCAGCATCTGCATGTGGGCCTCGGCCGCACGACCACCGTGACGGCAAGCGGCATCACCATCGCAGACCCGCAGGACTTCCCCACCGCGGACCCGCCTTTGGCCACCATCGACAAGCTCGCGGTGAGCGTTGATGTGGTCGATTATATCGCGCACCGCGTCTTGTCGGTCACACGGATCGAGGTCGATCATCCGGTGGCGGCGGTTCGCCAGCTGCCCGATGGCCGCAATAATTACTCGCTGAAATCAAGCTCGAGCGGCACCAGCAGCAACCCGCCGAAGCTGGGCGAGCTGGTCATCAATAATGGCACGGCCAGCGTGGTGATGCCGTTGCTGAAGACGGATTTCAACCTTGCGATCCAGACGCGCGATGCGCCGCCGGATGCAAAACTGTTCAGCGGCGGCGAGATTGTGGTGGACGCGCACGGGACTTACGACAATGCGCCGATCACGGGCCGGTTCATCGGCGGGGCGCTGCTCTCGCTGCGCGATCCTTCCATCCCCTATCCGGTGGATTTGCACGTGCAGAACGGCACGACGCTGGCGAGCCTTGTCGGCACGGTGGAGGACCCGGAAAATTTCGGCGGGGCGCGGCTGCGGCTTTCTTTCTCGGGCCAAAATATGGCCAATCTCTATCAGCTGACCGGTGTGCCAATTCCCGCGACGCCGCCTTTCAGCCTGACGGGCGATCTGGATTACTCGCAGAAAGCCTTCCGCTTCGAGCATTTCGCCGGACGGGTCGGATCTTCGGACCTGGAGGGGACGATCACCGAGGCGCCGGGCTCACCGCGCCGGATGGTGACGGCGGATCTCACCTCCCGGCAGGTGGACCTTACCGATTTGGCGGGTTTTCTGGGCGGCACGCCGGGCAAGGCGACGACGCCGGGGCAGAACGCGGCGACCCGCTCTCAGGTGGCAGCAGCAAATGCCAGCCCGACTCTTCTGCCGGATACGAAATTCAATTTGCCGGAGATCGATGTCGCAAATGTGGATTTGCGTTATCGCGGCGAGCACATCATCAACCGAGATGTGCCGCTGGATAATGTGCTGGTGCATCTCACCATCGAGAATGGGCGGATTACCGTTGATCCGTTGAATTTCGCCGTGGGCACAGGGACCATTGCGAGCGATTTCGACCTGAACCCGGTGGATGGGGTGTTACGTACCAAGGCGAATATCGATTTTCGCAAGCTGCAACTCTCCCGGCTGATGGCGGCCACGCATAGTTTTGCGGGGGACGGCACGGTGGGCGGCTCGGCCTATCTGACCGGTACCGGCAATTCGGTGGCGCAAATCCTGGGCGGCGGCAACGGCCATGCCTCGCTCTATTTGCAGAACGGGGCGGATGTCAGCGCGCTGCTGGTCGATCTGGCCGGGTTGCAGGTGGGCGATGCCGTACTCTCCGCCCTCGGGATTCCGAACAAGACAACGATTCAGTGCCTCGTATCGGATTTTGGTCTGACCGATGGGCTGGTCGATACCAAGACGTTTCTGCTGGCCACGAAAGAGGCGGATATTATGGGGTCGGGGACGGTCAATCTTTCAACTGAGAAGCTCGACCGCGCTTTATGGCCGGAAGCGCCGCATTTTTCTATCGGCTCACTTTCCACACC
>Ga0116226_10002642_pt1 | contig 15677 bp, 12 predicted proteins | sample S1TSphfallax_FD_89692 | JGI IMG/M metagenome (GOLD analysis project Ga0116226, IMG submission 89692) | Host-associated microbial communities from peat moss isolated from Minnesota, USA - S1T2_Fa - Sphagnum fallax MG | ecosystem: Host-associated > Plants > Peat moss > Unclassified | place: USA...
ATGAAGGTGCAAATCTAAATACCACGATAATTGTTAACTTGAAGTCAATAGAAGTTGTGAAACTTTGGATGTGATGGAAAGTTTTCAATGAACTTGCTTTTGACATGCCTTCTTTAAGGCTTATTAATGTGCAATTGCTAATGAAAAAGTCTTTAGGAGCTTGAAATATGTTTCCATTAAATTTGCCCAAATAGATTTGTAGAAATGTATTACATGGCTTAATAAATCAAGGAAAGGAAAACAAGAATGGATGAAGGCTTACATTATTGTAAGCCTCAAGCCTAGAAAATTGAATATACTAGTCAAAACAAGTTATTTTGTTATGATTTTTGTTTCCCTTCTATTATTTTGAATATTTGTACTCCAAAATGTTGCCTTCTGATTGGAAATGTGAATTGTGCAAGTTTACAAGCAAAATGATCATGTTTTAAAAACCCTTTCAATTTCAAAAAGTTGCCATTGTGTTTTATTATCGCAAGTACATTGGTGTAAGGGTCGTTAGCTATGTTCCCCTTTCACTTACATGGCATACATCACAAATTATAATAAACATTATGTTTAATGTTGTCATTAATTATATTTTAAACTAGTTGAAAGGTCATTGGTTATTTAGTGATGCTTTGAATGTAGCCATATCCATGAACATGTGAAAACACATTAAGGGTGAACCACTTTTCATAAAAAAAGTGATGAATAACAAGTATTATAATACACAATAACTTAAAACTTGGATGACATCCTTTGACTATCCTAAACACAAACAAAAAACTTGAAAATTTGCATGACAACATTTTGAAACTCAATGTTCACTTTGAGTCAAAATTAATTTTGATCCAATAGTTAGATGAAAAGGATTGGATAAAATTAATGTACATAGATTATATAACTTATAACTTTTCAATGGTCATAGTGTTTCATGTTTGTGGTTGATGAAACATTACCAAACAAAAAAATACAAAAAAATATGTAATGCCCATTTATAAAATATTTTCTTTCTTGATATGATATTGGTTTTTTCCTAAAAGAAAAAAATAACTATGAATTTATTCTTATATATATATATATGGAATGAAATTTCATCCAAAAACTTTAAATTCTTAAATGGTCTTAGATTTAATTGATGTATATCAATATCGTACATTATAAAAAAATTCACCCAATAATTCCACCCATAACCTTAGTTTTGAAATATATGTAATTTTTCAAACTATGTGATGGGTATTATTTTGTCACATATATTCCATACGTTCAAATTTTTCAATGTTTGTTGAATTTTTTAAAATTATTGATTAAATTAAATCTTAAAGTAATCAAATATATATATATATATTTAAAAGAAAAAATAATCCAAGATGTGATGTGCATACATTACCAAAAAATTAATTGCAAAAATATTATATTTGTGACTATAACTTTTGGAACGCTTAATGCGTTTTCACCCAAGCATGCATGAAGCTAATGGAAGAAATGAATCGTCTTTTTTCATTGGACACTTTGATTGATGATGATGATTACAACTTGATTATCAAGTTGGGAACTTTTACAAAGAATATTAAGAAGGAAATCATTAAGGTCATTGACTTTTTCCGTTCCTTTTTTATAAGATAGGATGAAAAAATAATCCATAATATGTTAACCTTGATGTTAGATCCTAAATTCAAAAGTTTGAAATTGATCTCTTCTTTTATTGGTCATAAACATGGGGTGGCCATAATTAAGGAGTATGATAGGAAATCTTTGTTTCCTATTTTCTTCAAGTCTTATCATCGTTTGCATTCATTATTTGAGGTTGAAAGTTTTTTTGTTTGCAAAATTGATGAGGGTAACATCTTGGACATTTTTTATTGTGGCCAACATTAGTGAACTTGCAAAGGAGCTTGTTAATTGAAAATTGTTGATATTTCATAAATATCAACATCACAAATTTAGCATCTCATGACCTAGGAATGGAAATCATGCAAAATTCATTCATTCATAATTCATACATTTCATGCATTAATATCGTGCATTGAAAACACATTTGACACATGGATTTATTGAAAGATGTGAAATCCATGTGACATTCATTCATTCATAGGTTCATACTTCATTCGTCAACACATTTATCTGTGTCTCAAATGTGTTTTCAATGCATAATATTCATGTGTAAAATGTATGAATCTATGAATGAACAAACTTCACATGATTTTCATTATTAATTTGTTGCATGCTAAATTTGTGATGAAATGGATGTAAAAGATATCAAACACCCTTTGGAATGATGAAGGAAACATGAAACCATGTCCTTAATTGTTAGCTTTTTAACTAGGTGGGTAGATATTAATGATTATAGGTTCTCAAATTGAAACTAAAAGAAAATTTTCCTTTGTTGGAATTATCATCAATTTGAAGAAATGCCACTTATAATCAAATAACCTTGAAAAATAATCTTTGTGGGTAAAAAATGGCCAAATGATGCAAAGATGGGTTGCAAGGCTTTTCATAATTTGGTAGAATAGATAAATTATAAATTGAACAAAAGTTAGATTAGTCTGAAAGTTCATTTGAATGAAATGAATTGAAAGAATCTTAATATAGTGGTTTTTTGTCTTATATATATTTGAAATGTGATAACATATTTTTGTTTAGATATTAAAGTTGTGTAATGGATTTGATTGAAAAAAAATTGGCTTTTGAAAGTTTGAAAATATATTTAAAAATCTTAATCCAAAAATATGAAAGTAAAATTAAATAACCAATTTTATATAGTTGACCAATATAAATAAGTTAAAAAACCAGTTGGGCATGAGGAAAATTAAAATAAAAAACTAGATAATGTATGATTTTTAAATTAAAAAATGAAAACTATCTTGGTTCTTAAATTTAAAAAAAATAAAAACTAGAATAGGTGGTTTTAAAAAAAGTTAATAACCACCCGACATTATACCCCCCATAATGATATTATAATTTTGATTCGTTGAGTGGGTGAATCCATTTTGCCTTTTTAAAAAATCCCTTGGTGTAAAATGGTTGGGTAGTTTTGCCTGGGGTTTAATAACCAAACTACTTGTTACATATTCTAAAATTGATTCAACATCATATCACTTTGGGGCCACTAGAGAACAAACAAACTCTAATGCTAAACCACTTGGTCCAATTGTTTTAACAACGAATAAAATGTTTAGTTCATAGCTTGATATTAGGAACAACATTTTTTTCCATTTTACAAATGTAGGCATTTTGGTGACTTTGAGGGCTAGCATTGAGAGCAATTGGTTCCTTGGGCTTTCATTTTATCAAACAAAAAACTTATTTGACTTTTTTTTTTCCTATTTTGCAAATCTATAATTTGAATGCTCCATTTAAATTAACAAATGTACCATCTTTTGTGTCTAATTAACAATGAATACAAAAAACTTTGGGTTTAAAGAGGAGCAACTTGTGAAAATCAAAGATCAAAATTCGATGAGCACAACAAGCTTAAGGTCTAAAAAAACACCTTTTTTTCCTTCTTCATCATTCAAGGTTAAGAAAGAAAATTGTAAACAAATGTAGTTCAAAGATGTTCAGTGTGATAAGTTAATCAATTATTTATAGGTAAAAAATTCATAAGAAAAACACAAGCTTGTATGCCTTATGAAATAATCAAACCCCAAAAAATTTCCTTGCCCATTGTAACACATGGTTTATTTGCATAGAAATTTTAGGTTTGTGGTTTTAAGAAAATGTATTCAAGTTGGTTTGTGAATGTTGGTTTGCCAAAAGTTGTGTACTAAACAAGCCATGATTATTGGTGTATGTACTCTAAGGTGGCTCATTTTTTGAAAAAAACAAAAGTCAACAAAGGTCCATTTTGCAATGTTAAATTTTGGAATTTTTTTGGTACCATTGGTTCAATGGTAATAAAGGCCACGTATCAAAAGCAATAAAGTTCACATTAATTTGATAAATTTTATTATATGTTATAGGTGTCCAAAGAAAGGGCACTATGCAAAAATGGGCACCACAACTCAAAAAATGAGCCACCTTAATGTGCATTCACCCTTATGGAAACAAAACCACCATTATACAATTTTGTTTATCCAACCCTTTAGTATTGTTAATTCAAAAAATATAAAAATAGAACATCAAAAACCAAAAGTTTGATTGTGACAATTAATTACAACAAAGACATCTTGCTTGAATTTGTGAAGACTTTACAAAATCACAACTTGAAGTTAATACACATCATCACCATACCATATACACATTGCCTTCCATGCCTGGAGGCAACATCATATGGAAAATTCTTGAGGGTGTAGAAGTGACAGGAAAACATACAAATCACCAAATCTAGATGAATGGTGAGCATATTTTAAAGCTTTGACTTTATAAAGCTTAAAATGTTGAAAGTGTGCTCATCCTCAATTGATCCAATAACTTGGGATGTGATGAATCATGTAACCTAGTTAGTAGCTAACTTTTTGCAATGATTAACATCATGTCAAAGCTCCATGACAACCCAAAAACTATTCTTCATGGATAACACAAAGGTGAATATTTACAAATCCAAAATTGTTACAACCAAAAGTGGAAAATCTCAAATGGTTTTAGGCCTAACCTTTCTAGGTGTACAATAGAAAGATTTGATGGTGTTCAAACAAGGTCCTCCTACAACCAATACTAGGGGTAGACCATCCCTAATGCATCCATGAGCTCTTGAGAAGGAAAGAAAACCTCCAATTCATTAATCAATTGACCAACAACAACTAAAGCTTGTGGTTTCACCTTATTCACAACAACATAATAGATTTCAGGAATCACAAAGGAATTGACCTTAATTTCCATTTTTTTTTGTTTTGCCCATACATATTAACCATTGAGCTCAAACCCCAAATGATCAATCTTGTCGATGTTTAATTAATGATCCACTTCATACATATTTCATCATGGTTAGTTTTTGCCAATCCATGAAATCCCTAGCTCAAATCATCATTGAAAGCCAAAATAAGGTTTAGTACACACAACTTGTGAAGATGAACTTGAAAAATCTTCATTCTTGCAACAAACAAAGGTCCACTACAAAGTTGGGCAAACTTCACCAACAAATTCACAATCTCCAACATTGGAATGAAACACACCAAGGATAAAAAAAAACTTCACATCACATAGTAAGTCAAAATTTGAAGCAACTAAGGGGACAATGGATGAATCCAAAGCCATCTTCATTAAAAGTGGTTGATATTCATAGAAAAATTACTTCATGAGTGATATTAAGATGGAGACCCAACATGTTTTCACATTCCACAAGCTATTTTTTCCCTTTGTTTCCATAATTTGGGCCAATTTATTAAACTCAAGGTGTCTCTTTAGGCTTTTAAAAATGAACTCATACATGGATTGCACGAAGTTTTTTGACCTTGAAATAGTTAGCAAATTAAAGAGATAATTTGCATTGCCAAATTGCATATTTGAGCCATGTAGTGTATTCCCACTATAAATGGGACATCACTTTACGAAAGTTGAATTAAAACTCCATTTCACACTACTTGAAACACATTAATTTTATTTGTGTGGAAAGACATAAGCCATTTAGTAATAGTCTCCCCAATAAGTTTTCCATTGATGATGAGAAATTTGATCAAAAATTGTGTAAGATTATCCAAGTTGGAACCATCAATAATCCTTTCCACAATCAATAAAATGGGGATCTTGCACCAATTCTTGAGTACATTTACATGCACTCAAACCCAACTTTGGTTGTTAACATTTATCACTTCATTTATTGTGAGTGCAACATATCTACCAAAACTCATTACTTCCTTATTAGCCTTTAATTGGTGGATGCAATTAATCATTTCCCAACTTGTTGACTCACTATAGTGTTTTTTTCAAATTATTTTTTAGCTTCAAAAAATCATAAAAAGACTTGAAGCTCTCATAATCTATAAATGGTCTACCTTTCTTCAACAAAATAAATATGGAAGAAAATTATATGACCTTTTTCATGTCGTCACACACAACACCAATTACAATTAATCAATGTATAGACACATGCTCCATGACAACCTATTGAACTTCATTCTTTGCATGAACACACTTCATATCCATAACTTTTTGCCCTAACTCATTCATTTTCTTCCCGACATGTTTTTCCAATGAATCCCACTTTGATACAAATAATTTCTCCTTATGTTTAATCTTCATACACATGATGCATTTGATAGCAAAAAAAATGTTGTCATCATTGAAGTCTTTCTTTTGCCCAATGCATTTTTATAGACCACACTTCCTAAAACTGTCAAGTTACATCACCTAGAGGTTTTTAAGGCTTACCACATTTGGGTGCAACAACTTTGGGAGCTATATTTTCAAATGGATCATCAATACTCAACTAGATAGGTGATGATAGACCTAGGACATGAGAAATTGAAACATTTTCCAATCAATGACACACAATGCGTTTGAATATTAGCAAACTTGACAATCCCAAATTGAAATTAAAAAATGGTTGCCAAATATTTAAAAAAATTAAAAAGGTAAAACAATTCTTACCTTGGGATTTCGTAAAGAAGAAAAATGAATGTCAAAACCAAAAAAATGAACATAAGATTTTGATACAATGGTAGGAAGGTAGCTTCTTTCCCCAAATTCAATTATAATATATCTTAGATTTAAAATCTAATTCAAGTGAAAACTCTTGTGAAAACTCTAACCAAGGAAATTACCCCAACAAAGGAAATTGCTTGTCACCATGCATTCAACAAGACCATCATAAAGTAAAATCTTTTGACTTGATGAAATTAATATAGTTACAAAGTTTAGGACTTGTAAATTTGGACATTTGTGGTCCATTATAGATAAGAAAAAATTTAGGTTGCACACATTTCATCACATTCATAAACTATTTATTTAGATATTGGTATGTCTATGTCATGGCACCCCTTTTTGATGAATTTGATAAAAAATTAAATTGCAGAATTTTGTGGGAAAAAAAACCATTTAAAGATTTAAGATTTAAAGATTTGATTATGGATATGAGTATAAATGTGTTGAATTTAATAACTTTCATAAAAAGGAAGGTAAAAAGAAAATAGTTTGGTGTGTTTGCACACCTTAACAAAATGGTGCAATATTAAAATGGAAAAAAAACTTTAATAAGTGTCTTTTTAGGGCTCTGTTGTCACATGCTAAGTCGCCTAAAATATTTTATGGAGAAGCACATTTAACAAGTTATTTTAAAAATATAAATATAACAAAAGTTATCCATCTTTCTAAGTCTTTGGTTGTAAAGTACATATTTTGTTCACACGGAAAAAAGACAAAACTTAGACTCACATTCTCATGAATATATATATTTGGTGTATAGTGAAGAATGTAAGGCCCCTATTGTTTTATGGACACTCATGATAAAAATATAATCATAATAAATCATCATACATGTGTTGTTTGATGAAAAATTTGACAATGTGAAAGACAACAAACATAGAATAATGAAAGAAGAAGAAGAAGAATTGATATTTTGTATTGAATTCTTTAAGAAAGACCCCACAATACAAGGCTTAGAACACCCAAATCACCTCCAAGTACTCAAAGTACTCCATTATCCTAAATCTATCTTGATGCTCCACCTCCCCTCCAAAGATGTAACTTTGTAAACCGAACCAACACCTCTTAACATAACAAATGTGGGAGTTCCCTATGTAGTCAACTTTATTGAAATATTTTTTTCACAAATTTCCATAGATTCAAATGGTAGACAAGACTTGCCCCAAGGGGAAATAACTTCACATATGACCACATGAGAGATCACGTTTGCAAAATCAAAATCCTCCTCCAAGTTCTACTTGACTTAAAAAAGAAAAAAAACTATTTAGAAGAAAGTTTTTAAATCCATATAATATTTTTAAAAAATTAATGAATGCAAAATACCTCACTTGAAGAAACATCATCAAGTTATTATAACAAACATATCTTTACAAAATTTTCAAATAATAAAATAAACATCAACTAGATTCAAGAATATTATGTTTAAGATCAAGTCAAGATGCCTTTAATGTGATATTAAATGTTTTTGTAGAAAAATATAACTTGGACTTTAAGTGTTTTAAAAAGATTAAAACCAACCTTATTGGTACAATTATTAAGTACGAAATGAAACTCATGATACCAAGTGAATTCTCCCTATTATAAGGATTTGACAACATGAAAATATTTTTTCCAATAGTCAAATAGAATTGGAAATTAAAGTGCTAGTAACACTAGCTATGCAACATAAATTTAAAATACATAAATTAGATTTCAATACATTTTTAAAATATAGTTGTTTGGATGAAGACATATATATGAATATACTTGAAGGATTTGACATACCTTCAAATCTTCAATTGGCGTGTAAACTTATCAAAATTTTATATGAACTTAAACAATTTTCTATAACTTCTAGTACCAATATATTGATTATTGTATGTTTTTTAAAGGTTAAACAAGATTCCAGAATCTGATGCAAATGTATACATTGAAAGATAAAAGAAGGTCAAGGTTAGTTAATGTTGATGGTTGCATAATTGTAATTAACATGACTACAATTGTTCAACAAATCAAAGCATTCTACAACAATAATTCAATATTTCAAATGAAAGTGAAATATAATATGAAGGTGGGAATGCCATCACAAGGAATTGACAAGGATGGAGAATATTACATGAACAAAAATATTTAACACCTAAACTTTAAGAGTTCAACATGTTAAATTACAACCTTCTCACATGCGCCAACATGTGTGCATTTGAACAAAAAAGATTTTCCTACTTCAAATGAGGATGTAAGGATAAATTACATGTGATTATAATTTCAAGATCAAATTGTGCTAAAATGATTATTGGGAACAATTGATGATATGAAGATTACATATCTAAACCCTAGACATATTCCTATATTTTGAAATTTAATAATTCAAATCAAAGGTACACTTGGGCATAATAGATTAATAATTACTAAATGGTAACATTTTACATGAAGCTTTAAAATGTTCATTGTTGATTGGGATAGTGTTTAAGACATTCACCAATCTATTTAGCAATCCACATCATGTTGGGCATTTACAAGTTAAATTTTTCATAAATGGACATCATAATGTATTTATTTTCATCATTATGGATTATAATGAATCCCAAGTCAAATGGTTTTTGAATCTTACTCACTATTTATATGTAATTTAGTTAGGTGCAATCATGAAATGAATGAAAACTTATGTTTTACATGAAAATTGGGGAACTTTAATGTGCATAAGCTCTAGTGTCACAATATGTAAAGAACTAACATAATTTTTTTTATTTCATCACAATCATAGTTTAAAACCAAATTTTAACATCTTTTCTTTCAATTGGTAAATGTCGTTGGCAAAATTTTGAATAGTGATTTTAAAACCATTTCAACTTGGCTTATAAGTTTTATGGAATTCTAGAAGCACCATTTTTTAAAAAATCCAAAATAATTCACAAACATGTATCGATATGGGATGTAATTAAAGGTGGCCTTTAATTATTTTTGGAAAAGAAGAATTTATTTCCCCCCAAGCTTAGGCATCTAAGGAATTTACATTATTGGCACTATCAATTAATAAATTATAATAATCAAAATATTATTAGGGAGTCCAAATTTGCCAAAAGTGGTTCACCCCAATTTGGGTAGCAAGAAACAACAATTATTGGCCTTGTCCTTCATTAAATTATATGGTGTCAACAAAAGCCACAACTAAAGCAAACTTGGTTCTCCATAATTCTTCGCAATCACAATGTATTTTAATAGCAAAATTATGATAGCCTTATGTGAAAAACCTAAGTACCATTCTAGAAGCAAACATGTGGCAACTCAATACTATTTTATTCAAGACAAAATGTATGTGACAAACAAATTTAGCTAGGTATTTACATTAGACACGATAATTGATGTTGTAACAAAATCTTGACCAAAAGACTACCACATTCAATCTATAGAAAGCCTAGGAATGTGTTCAAAATTCCACAACATGATATTCTACCTAAGTATCAAGATTTGACAACATTCCATTAAAAACATCATTATGTAGGAGATGTAAGTGCATTTATAAAGAATGACATAAACTTCAGTATATTTAATTATAAATCAACAACCATCATGGACCTCATTTGAATACTTTATGACAAAATCAACAAATCAAAACGAACCTTCATTAATGAATGAATCTGAAAGTGGGTTCAAAACATCGTAAATTATTAAATCAAGTATTCAACATTCATCCATGTTTAAAAGATCTAGAAATTAAGAACAAGCCAATGCAAGATCAAGGCAAGTTCACAATGAAGAATTAGTTATTCAAAGAAGATGTTCAAGTAATATGAAACACAATGTCAACAAAATCCACTAGATCATTCTATCTTGTAACAAACTCACAAAACAATAAATTTATACATAAAATATGGTTTGTTGGGCATTGATTTGGGTGCCGATTTGGCCAAGGGAAGTTACTTCCATTTTTATTTCAAATAGTGTGCAAAAACATAATGGGTGCAACTAATTAAAACAAGTGCAATTTATAATCATTTAGTTGTAAATAATGTGCTTAAAATTGATTATGAAAAACATTTAAAATATAACTTAAATATTTTCAATTGTAATGAAAGATTTTAAAGTTTTATTATTTGAAACTATACCAGAAAATACTATTTTATTTAATTTGGCACTTAGTTTTTCATGCCCAATTGGAGGTTATCTAGAAAGTTGGCCAAACTGAACATTAGATTTTGAAAATTGAGATGGACTTGAGAGTTTCAATGTTTAGGGTAATAATGGCATGGTGTATTTCACTAATAATAATAATAAAAATCAGCCATAAAGGGAAGCCATTGGGGCATTTTGCCTTGTGGATAGTACAACCAAGAGCCAAATTCCTTTTTTAGATTAATTTTAGAGTGGAAAACAATTTCATTCAATGTTTTTTTTCTACATTGAAATTTTCTTCACCTTTATCGGTTGATTCTTGATTTGGCAAAATTGTGTATTTTCATGCTGAGTTCCTAGGACTTTATAGATTATTTTTATTATAGCAAGTTGCTTCTTGATTTGGCAAAATTGTGTATTTTCATGTTTAGTCCTAGGACTTTATAGATAAGTTTTATTATATGGCTACAATTATTCATGTAGTAAAAATATATTAGAATTTCAAAAAAATTGGAAAGTTGTAAATGAACATTATAGAGACAAAGAAGAAGCAACTCCGCACGCTAAACTTAGTAAAGCAATGGAAGAGTTATGAAAGAAAGTCATAGAAATAAGAGGAAAGATTTCAAAGCCTAAGATTGGTAGAATGACAATAGAAAATGGGTGAAAATCTAGAAATCTAATATGAGAATACTTATATCCTAGTGAGAATATAGGTACTATATACAATAACATAGGATAATAATAGGAGATAAAACATAGAGCAATAACTATAGTTGTGGCTTCTAATAAATGAAGTTATGGAAAATTAAAAGATGTAACTTTATCAATTTAATATTACACTTTGACTTATCTACCATTATCTTTGTTGTCTTTCTAACACTTTTATAAATCTAACAATAAAATTTTCAAGAAAGGTTGGTTTGTGTAACATTAAAAATTTATCTTTGAAATGTCACCATTATAGAAAAGTGGGAGATAAAGCTTGCTTGACAAGGATTGGAATGAGAAAAAATAGACAACATTAAAAAAGGAAGGTCTTGAATGACATCTTTCAAAAGGTTCATATATTGATTTAAAGATATCTTGAAAAGATTCATGATAATGTTAAAAATGGACTTCATAAAAGTACAAGATGTGCGGAGATTAACAAATTGTAAAGGTGGACCTTGAAATTAATATCCAAACAGCATTTGTATGTGTTGTTATAAGGCGAATGTTGGAATGTGAAGAACCATTGCAACTTCAATGTTCAAAACACAACAACCTTTCACAAATGAACAAACATTTAGATTGTTGCATGTGAAGTGTTGAAGACACTTATGTCAATAGTTGGTACCTTTTAACATAAAGTTATTATTTTACTCATCTTGTCTTTAAGATGTTACAATAGTATAGTTCAAATTATAAAGTAATATAGAAAGATTACATATGGTTTTTATTGATTATACTTTCTTTTATGTGTTCTTGCATGAAATGTTTTGGGTCCACAAATGTAGAAATTCCAAAATAGTATCTAAACAATTAGCTAGTTGAATCACTTCAAACCTTTTTAGAAAATTTGTTAATTTGTTTTTTAATTATGTGTTTTTTGAATGTGGTTGATAATTTATTACTACCCAAAATTGTTTGAACATCAACAAGTTTGTATTTATGCAATTAAAGGGCTCTTTTTGCAAAGGACATCATCTAACATAATATCTTATTGATTAGTAATTCGTAATATAGACCAACATTTAAAATATAAAATGACATTTCAATCTTAATTTCTTAACACTCATATTTATTATCTAGTACAACTTGTTATGATTATTGATACAATTTTCATTCGATATGATGTAAACATGTGTATTTATTTTCTAGTCTTCATTGTGATTTGACATGTGATTTAGTTCATTTAATTGTGAATGTACCCACTTAGAAGGAATTGTTTTTTCTAAAATTATGTTGGACCATTTAACATTAGTATTTCAATGAATAGATCAATTTATGTGCAAAATTTATGGTATAAAAACATGTTGTAACACACGTATTGCATGATTGTATTAAATTTAATAGAAATACCCATTAAAACTTTTCTTGCCTATATAATAAAATTTGCTACAATAGGCACAACTTTGCTTGAGTTGAATGTTGCAAGAATTTCATTTCCAAAATTATTAGAGAGATACTTGAGGGATTAGTATAATCTTTTAGTATTAGTATAATCTATTGTCAACATGTTGTGAATGCATTTTTAATGGAAGAAACAAGTAAGAAAAACATGCACGACAACCTTAAAGTTTCAAAAGAAAGGTTGGTGCATGTAAACACAAAAAGGATCTCTAAAATGTCATGATTGTGGAAAAGTGGGACATAAAAGCTCAAGATTGTTGGAAAATTGTTGGATAGAAAAAAAATAAACATGAAAAAAAATGGAAGGTTTAATGACATCTAAGGTTGTATTGATCTAGGGATTTTTGAAAGAAATCAACATAATTAATAGCATCCAAGAATGGACTTTATGGAGGTATGAAAAGTGCCAACATTAAAACTGGGTAGGTGAACTTATAGTTAATTGACCCATTGTAAAGATCTTGTAATTCTCTTTATCAATTAGGTAACTAACAAGAGGATGTCATCTATTAAATAGTCAAGAAGTTCCCATGATTATGAAGATTTCACATGGAGGAGTTTGCATCTTTGTTATGGGTGTTACATAGTATTATTGAGATTATATTCAATGATTAGTTATTTCAAGTTGGTTATGGGACATAATCAATGGGGATGCAAATTGAACTAAAAATTATTTTTCATAACCAACCCCCTTCATGGATGAAAAATATTTCATCTACTTTCAAGAAGAAATCAAGTTATCAAAAAATAATGATCATTTAAGGATTGATCAAAATGCAACATGCGATCAATAAAATTTGTTTTCCTATTGATTATGTGTTAACTTTTCTACCTTTGGTGAGCAAATTGGTGTCCACATGTGTTACAAGAGGTTGGGCACTTGATAATTGGGGGGTGGGAACAAGATGTGGGTTTTGGTTGATAACCAATGTTGGGGTTTTTGAGGTGGGAAGGGGTGTTGATAAAACTTGTGCACCTTTAGAAGGGATTATAGAGATATTAGGATGGGAGACTATGTTTGCACAAAAGGTAAGGGTCTAGTATATATGGGTAGATAATGGTTAACATGTGGTTTGCAAGAAGTAGAAAGGTTTGGGTGAAGAGGGCTACATGGGATGTATGTGTGAACATATGTACAATGTGACATAAGGGGTTCAATAAGAAGTGATGTGACATAGGATGTTTTGTACCTAGGAGAAAGGAGACTTAAGTATTTAGGTTTGAAAAAACATATAGGTCTATAGAAATGAGGTCTATAAAAAAGATCTATAAATTTTTTGGGTGAATAATATATTCCAAACCATATATACATAATGTCAAATTTTATCCATAGTCCCAAACATCGATTCTCAAAATAATTGAAATCTTGGAATACACATGCAAAATGGGAGTTAGAGAGTTCTCCCACCTCCAATTATAATTTCCAACTTTCAAGTTTTACCCTAAGTCCCAAGCATTGATTCCTAAAACAACCAAAGTTTCGAAACTCATAGGCAAGATGAAAGTTGTAGAGGAAAAAAAAAAAAAAACAAAAAGGGAAAAAAGTTCCAAAGTCTTATGTAAAGTTCCTTTTTGATGCACTCACCAAGAGGAACCAAAACTTGGAAACACCTCTTTAATGCATTGTCAAGAACAACTAAAACTTGAAGGCCTAAACCTTCTTTTATACATTCTTTTGTTGTTGTTTTATTTGCATGGAGTACATGAGAAAGACATTGAGTTTGACTTTTACGATCATTGATGGTTCGTTGTTCATTGATTGTTGTGATCTTCATACCATTTTGCCTACTATTTAGTGATTGTATTGCTTGTCATCTAATTTTGCCACCCCAACATATTTTAACATTAAACATCCCATTAAATGGTATTAAAATCTCATGAGTTTTGATGGATTCACCATCATTCACATCATCCTTCATCAAAGATACCTTATTGGAAAGTGTTTAACACATCAACTTGCTCCGTAGGTTGGGGATGTCCAAGTGGCTTTTGGAATTTTAACCCATTCCTTGTGCAATAGCCTTCATATTTGTTACATTGCTTAGTTCTTTCCTCCACCTTCATAAAATCCCTTGCCTCAAAATTTGACTTTTCTTTCTTTCAATTCTTTGGATGTCTTTAAGGTCTTAGGTCCTTAAATAGCCCAAATAGACCTTTGGCCCATAAGGACGGTAAAATCATAGTCAAAGGAGCCATCCAAGTAAATGGACACTTTTTAAAATTACATTTTTGTATGTTTGAGAGATCACAAGGGAAACATAATAGTTTGAATTGTCATAATTTTGTTTGGAATGTTTTTCATTAATTGCAAAGTTTACATGTTCAAAGTTTGACACAAATTAAGAATGTTTTTGTATGTTCAAAACACTTAAATTTCGAGAGAGGATAATCCTTGTTTTTTCCAAATGTTATTTTTTAACCAAATGTATACCATTCTTTTTGAAAATTAGAGAGGATTTTAACACTAATGATTAGAAAGGCAAAAGGGTTTGAACTAATAATAATTGTTTTTATAATCCATTTGAGCACATTTGGTTCAAAAATGCTTTTGACCTTAAAAATTATGGATTTTGGAAATGTGACTTTAATAAAAGTTATTCATATATATGTGATAGAGGGCATGAATGCATATTTTACATGATATAAATAAAATTTTAGTCAAAATGCATTTATATTTAAAATATAATGCTAAATGGGGTATTTGAAATACAAAATGTTAAATTATAAACCAATGTAGAAACCACACATGTCATGTGTAATGCTTGGAAAATGATTTTTAGCTTGGCACCCTTGGCTCCTTTAACCATGATTTCATTTAGGAGGCTTCTTTTCCAATAATGTATGGAGGCATTGGAATCATTTCCACAACTACTATAGCCCCATTAGCCTATCTAAGTAGTTGG
>Ga0116226_10002643_pt1 | contig 15662 bp, 14 predicted proteins | sample S1TSphfallax_FD_89692 | JGI IMG/M metagenome (GOLD analysis project Ga0116226, IMG submission 89692) | Host-associated microbial communities from peat moss isolated from Minnesota, USA - S1T2_Fa - Sphagnum fallax MG | ecosystem: Host-associated > Plants > Peat moss > Unclassified | place: USA...
GACATAGGACACATGACACAGCGCGGCCGCATCGAGAATGGCATGGACAGTCTCGTGGTCATAAAAGCCCCGGTCGCCGCGCCGCTTGACACGGTTCACATGATCGATCGGGTATTCGTCGGGTCTTGGGTCTGTCATGGTCAGAGCTTGTAGCACAGGCGAATTGCTTCGTGCCAGGAACTTGCGAGATGGCCGACAAAACGGCACGCTGCTCGCCACCATGAACCCGAGCGCATCGCCCCCCATCCCCGCTTCCCGCCCGCCGAATTCGCGGCGCGTGTTCATGCTGGGAGCGACCGGCACTATCGGGCGGGCGACCGTCGAAGCACTCATCGCCCGGGGACTCGAGGTGGTGTGTTTCCTGCGTCCGCGCCCGCCGGAGCGCACTCCCTCTTTTCCGGGAGCGACCCTGCGGTTCGGCGACGTGACCGATCGAGAGTCGCTCTCGCGAGATGGTTTTTGCGGCGACCATTTCGACGTACTCGTCTCGTGCATGTCCACCCGCACGGGTGCGCCCCGCGACGCATGGGCCATCGACCATCGCGCCCATGTCCTCGCGCTCGAAGCGGGACGCGCTGCGGGTATCTCGCAGGTGATTCTGCTCTCGGCGATCTGCGTCCAGAAACCCAGGCTCGCATTTCAGCATGCCAAACTCGCGTTCGAGAAGGCGCTGATCGAATCCGGCCTGACCTACTCGATCGTGCGGCCGACGGCGTTTTTCAAGTCACTGTCGGGCCAGATCGAGCGCGTGCGGCGCGGCAAGCCGTTCCTCGTGTTCGGCGACGGTACACTCACGGCCTGCAAACCTTTGAGCGATGCCGACCTCGCCGCGTACCTGGTGGGCTGCCTCGACGATCCGGAGCGCTGGAATCGGATCCTGCCCATCGGCGGTCCGGGCGAGGCGATCACGCCGCGGCAACAGGGCGAGCGCCTGTTTTCGCTGCTCGGCCGGCCCGTTCGCTTCACCCGCGTGCCGGTGGCGATGCTCGATCTCATCATTCGCGTGCTCGCCGTGCTCGGCCGGCTGTCACCCGCGCTCGCCGACAAAGCGGAACTCGCGCGCATCGGCCGATACTACGCCACCGAATCCATGCTGGTTCTTAACCCCGAGACGGGCGCCTACGATGCGGCCTGCACGCCATCAACGGGGCGCGAGACGCTGTTCGACTACTACGCAAAGATACTCGATGGGGCGACGGCGCCCGAGCGTGGCGATCACGCCGTGTTTTGAATCCCGTCGGGGCATCCGCCTCTTCGGCTCGCCGGCCCGGTGCCCTAGCGAAGCTGTGCCAGTTGGCCCGACTGCGTGTTCGTGCGGTACCGCTCCACGGCATGCGCAGTGAGGTCTTCCCGTGCGTATTTGAGATTCTCCGCGAAATCCCCAGGCTTGCCCGCCAGGAAGGCGGCGAGGCCGGCGGACAGCGAAATCTCCCGGTCACAGCGCTTGGCGACCGCCGCGGCGACGGCAGCGACCGACTGCGAGGCATCGTTCAGTTGCACCGTGTATTTCGCGATGCAGGCACCCGAATCGACGATGGCCTTTCCCGAGAGCGCCACCGCGGGGTTTGAAAAGTCGAGATCAGCGGCCGATGCGATCGCGGCGAGACAGAAGCTGGCACCCACGGCGATGAGTGCAATTCGAATTTCCATGGGATGACTCCTTGAATTGAATGCCATGCGGACTTGCATGCTGCCTGACGCTTCAGACTATTCGGCACGCCGCGGTGCGACAAACGAGATATTTCCCGCCATCGACGCAATCAATTCATCTGTCAGCGCAACTTGACATTGATTCATGTGGGGAAAGGTATTTAACTTAGAATACCGGCAAGATCGCGCCGCCGAATTGCTGCAGGATGAACTGGCGTATCTCGTCGGTTTGATAGGCGGCCACCAGGAGCTTGAATACCGGCCTGTCCTTGTCGCGGGCGCGGACGGCAATGATGTTGCCGTAGGGGTTGTTGGTTCTACTTTCGATGGCGATGGCATCCTTCTGCGGAGTGAGCCGGGCCTGCAGCGCGTAGTTGGTTCAGACCCTGCTGCTGCAACAGCAGGAGGCCGCGCCCACCGTTCGACGGATCGTTCGGGATGCCGATGGACGTGCCCTCGGGCAGGCTGCCGACGTTCTTCACCTTGAGCGAGTAAAGCCCGATCGGCTCGACGATGGTGTCGGCAATCGCGACGATGTGATAACCCCGGCTCTTGATCTGATTCTCGAGGAACGGCCGGTGCTGAAACGCGTTGGCATCGAGATCCCCGCCGATTTGCACTGCCGACACGATCACGATCAACACCACGATCACGCCCACCATGATGTCCGTTTCGAACCGTTGATTCTTCATCGATAGCAGGTTGAAATGCTGGAAAATCATGCCGACTTTGCGCCGGACGCGGTTGAGTCCGGCGTCGTCCAAGGTCGCGAGATCACTGCCGTCAACGATGATCCGGCCGGTATCGATGCGCTCCAAGCCGTTGATGGTGCGAATCAAGGTCGATTTGCCGGCACCGCTCTTGCCGATGATGCCGAAAATCTCGCCGCGTTCGACGTTGAGGCTCATCTCGTCGAGCGCGACCACGGCGCCAAACGCCCGGCTGATCGACTCCAGGCGGACGATGGCATCGCCGGCATTCACACGCGACCAATGACGCTGTCGCTGAAGCGTTCCATTTCTTCGATCTGCGGACTGAACTGCAGCAGCAGCAAATCCACTCCGGCCTCGATGAACTGGCCGATCTGATCCTGTATCCGGGCGGGCGTGCCCACGAGCCCGCTGCGCAATCCCCGGTTGGAAACCGAGTATTCCTCGATCGACATCGCTCGTTCCAGCTGCGTGCCCTGCAACCACTGCTGGTAGTTCGCATAGCCCCTGGCGTTCTCGTGCACGTTGGTGATGCGCTCGAGTTCCTGTTTCACTTCGCGATCGGAGTCGCGGGTGAACGCGTAGCCGGCGAGGCCGAATTGCATGCGGCCAAGACCGAGCTTGTCCCGCCGTTCGGACATCTCGGCAATCTTGGCCGCCACATGCAGCGGAGCGTCACCGTGCATGACGTAGGCGTCACAGGTTCGCGCGATGAGATTTTTTGCGGCTTCCGATTCACCGCCGGCATAGATCGGCGGGCGCGGCCTGCGCACCGGTTTCGGTTCCAGCACGGTCTCTTCCGTCCGGTAGTACCTGCCCGCGTGGCTGTAGCTCTTCTGCGACCACACGCCGTTCACGACTTCCAGCCACTCGGCGGTACGCCCATAGCGATCGTCGTGCCGCTCGAAGTCGACGCCGTACATCCGCGCCTCTTGTTCCCACCACGAAGACACCACGTTGAGCGCCAGGCGTCCGTTGCTGATGTGATCGATATTGGCGGCTTGCTTGGCAAACAGCGCGGGTGAATGAAAGGTGGGGCGCACGGCGACCATCAGCTCGAGCGAGTCGGTGACCGCCGCGAGCGCGGCGGCAGTTGACCACGCATCGAGGCTCGGCGCGTCGATGCCCTTGATGTCGTTCAGGTTTAATTCGGCGATGAGCGACAGATCGTAGCCGAGCTGTTCGCTGCGCTGTGCCAGGCGACGCGTGTATTCCCAGGTTGCCTGCATGTTCTCGTCGTCGACGTTGCGCAGCCAGCCGCCAAACACCGGCATCCAGTAACCGTAGCGGATATCTCGCTCACGGGGCATCGCGCAACTCCTTTTCCAGGAAATCCGCCAGGTTCTTCACCGGATCGAAGCCAATGACGCGCGGTGCGTCGGCGACGAAGTTCGACAGCGCGTTAATGTCGTAGTAATAGATATGGCCGTCGCGGTCATCCGTGAGGTACTCGATTCCGCCGACGTCGATGCCCGCGGCGGCGACGATGTGCTCGATGTCTCGAATGACCTCGGCCGGCGGCGTGTAACCATCGACTTTCAGTCCGGTCTTAGCGGGCTCGACCACACACGCATTGTCGAGGAGCTGTCCCGTCGATGTTTGGCAGATGTCGGCGGGACACAGATCGAAGGTCTCACCGCTCAGATGCACCTTGATACCGTACAGATATTTCCCGCCGAGCGTCTCCACGCGGGTGATGAATCCGCCGCGTGCGGGGACGAATTCCTGGACCAAGCCAACATGGTCGTAGCCCAGATCGAGTCGTCCCTCGGCCGCAGCCTGTGCAAGCTCGCGGCTCGAATCAAAGCGCGTGACGCCTTTGCCGCTGCCACCGATGCTGGGTTTGATCACGATGGGATAGCGCAACCCCTGCGCTGCGGCCACCGCCTGGCCGGCGTCATGGATCACGCGCGTGGGGATGAAGCGCAAGCCGAGCGATTTCAGCAGCGATGCCTGCGACGCCTTGGAAATTTCGTAGCGAAACGCCCGGCCGCCATTGATCACCCGAATGCCCTGCCGCTGCAGATGCTCCAGATAGGCGAGCGTATGAAAAATCCCGGAGCCGTGTTGCCGGCTGTCGGCGGACGGGCTCATACGATTGAACAGTACCTTGAAGCCGGGTCCCGGGAAGCCCACGTCATAAAAGTGATCGGGAATGAAGAATTTGTCGAACCGCACGTCGCGCCGCTCCAATTCCGCGAAAATTGGCGCGAACCATTGTGGATGTTCGTAGAGAAACGCCAGTGTTGCCGGAGGCACGATCAACCGTTGCGCATGCCCGCGGCGCGCCGCGTCGACGTTGCCGTGAGGCCGCGGAGCACGGCCGCCATGGCGTCGACCTCGGCGCAGGTATTGTAGAAAGCGAGTGAGGCCCGCACCGTCGCCTCGTGGCCAAAGCGTCGCAATATCGGCTGGGCGCAGTGATGGCCGGCCCGCACCGCGATGCCTTCCTGATTGAGGGCGGTGCCGATGGCCACGGGTTCGATGCCGTCGATGACGAAGGAAATCACGCTGGCCTTGTGGGCGGCGGTGCCGATGATCTCGAGTCCAGGGATCGGCGCGAGCTGCATCGTCGCGTACTTCAGCAACTCGGTCTCGTAGTGCTCGATGTTCGGCATGCCGATCCGCATCAAGTACTCGAGCGCAGCGCCCAGGCCAACGGCATCGGCAATGTTGCCGGTGCCGGCTTCGAAACGCGACGGTGGCCGTTGATACCGGGTCCGCTCGAACGTCACGTCCTCGATCATGTTGCCGCCGCCCTGCCACGGCGGCATGTCCTCGAGCACTCGGGCTTTGCCGTACACCACGCCGATGCCCGTGGGCCCGAACACTTTGTGGCCGGAAAATACAAAAAAATCCGCATCGCACCGGGTGACATCGATCGGGATGTGGGACACCGATTGAGCGCCGTCGATCAACACGCACGCTCCGGCGCGATGGCCCAATTCCACGATCTCATGGACCGGAGTCACGGTTCCCAAGGCGTTGGAGACGTGCGTGATCGCGACCAGTTTGGTGCGCGAGTTCAACAGGCGCTGTAATTCATCCATGCGCAGTTGGCCGCGGGAATCCACCGGCACCACCTTGAGCGTGGCGCCGCGCTCGGCGGCGAGCATCTGCCAGGGAACGATGTTCGCATGATGTTCGAGGTGCGAGACCAGGATCTCGTCGCCTTCACCGACGTTCTTGCGACCCCAGCTCTGGGCGACCAGGTTGATGGCTTCGGTCGCACCGCGAACGAAGACGATCTCCTCGGGCGAGGCGGCGCCGAGGAACTGCTGCACCAGACGGCGCGCACGCTCATAGGCATCGGTGGCCCGGGCGGCCAACTCGTGCGCCGCGCGGTGAATGTTCGAATTCTCGTGGCGGTAAAAGTAGCTCAAGCGATCGATCACCGCATTCGGTTTCTGGGTCGTCGCCGCGTTGTCGAACCATACCAGCGGGCGTCCATGCACCCGCTCCTGCAAGATCGGAAAATCGCGGCGGATCGTGTCCACGTCGAAGGCCGGATGCCCCGCAGCAGGGCGGGCCGCATCGGCAGTCAGGGCATCGGCGGTCGGGGAATCCGCCAGGAAATAGAACGACGGGGTTGCCGCGACGTGCGGCAATGCGGGCAGCGGCGCGCCCGGCAGTGGCCCGCCCGGTAGTGGCGCCCCTGGCAGAGCAGCGCCCGGTGACGGCACTCCCGCCGGCAATCCCGCCACCGCGAAGATCGAGGGCACCGACGGCAAGTCGGGGTGCACCAGATCGGCAGCACTCAGGCGCATCAAGTCAGAGGCTGAAAACGCCGGCGTGGTCGGCAGCGGGGGCATCGAAGTAGCCAGCGGCAGTGGAGGCGCGGTCGGCAGCGTCAGCGGGAGCCGGGCCAGCGTGGGCCCGGTCGGTGGTAGCGGCGGAGTCAACGGAGCCATCGGAGCGAATGGCGCCAGTGGCGCAATTGACGTCGCTGGCGCCAACGCGGCGGCGTCCGTCACCGCGCGAGACGCGCCGGCCGGAATGCCGGGCGACGCCGGCCGTGCGGTAAAGAACTCGTTGGCCCAGCGTGCAAGCGTCTCGGCGTCCGGCAGGCCCAGGGGCGACTCCGGAATAGTCGCCGCAACCGGGTTACTTGTAGACGTCGGCATATTCGTGGAACTTACCGATCTCGACGTCGTCGAGCAATCCCACGGCATCGTCGACCAAAACCGCCAGCGAGCAATAGAGTGATATCAGATAGGAGGCAATCGCGCTGCGGTTAATGCCCATGAACCGCACCGACAGCCCCGGGCTTTGCTCCCCAGGCAGTCCCGGCTGGAACAAGCCCACCACGCCCTGGCGCTTATCGCCCACACGCAGCAGCAGCACTTTGGTCTTGCCGTCCGCCACCGGAACCTTGTCGGATGGGATCAGCGGCAGCCCGCGCCAGGTGAGGAACTGCGAACCGAACAGGCTCACCGTCGGCGGTGGAACGCCCCGCCGCGTGCATTCGCGGCCAAACGCGGCGATGGCGAGCGGATGGGTCAAAAAGAAAGCCGGCTCCTTCCACACCCGGGCAATCAGTTCGTCGAGATCATCGGGAGTCGGCGCTCCGGACAAGGGCGTGATCCGCTGGCTGTCGGCCACGTTGGCGATGAGCCCATAATCCGCATTGTTGATGAGTTCGCTCTCCTGATGCTCTTTGATGGCTTCGATGGTGAGCCTCAACTGTTCCTTGATCTGGTCGTGCGGGCTGCTGTAGAGATCGGACACCCGGGTATGGATGTCGAGAATGGTGGTCACCGCATTCAGCTGATATTCCCGCGGCGTATCTTCATAGTCGACGAAGGTTTGCGGCAGTTCGGCCTCGTCGCGCTTGGCGCACGCGATCTTCACGTCTTCCGGATTCTTGACCTTGTTGACGCGGTAGGTACCGGCTTCGACCGGAACCCATTGCAGCAAATGGACCAGCCAACGCGGCGTGATGGTCGCGAGTTGGGGGACGGTCTTGGTGGTATTGGCAAGTTGCCGTGCTGCGGCATCGCCGAGCGCAAGAGGAGCGGGAGAGTCCGCCATGACGAGGGATCCTTAAATTTGATAGGCGATAAGAAGAAAGCATCACCTTTTTAAGGCGACAGTTTCTCTTAGAATTATAGCGAAGACTTATGTTTTAGTCTTGGACCCAGGGCAATCCACGGAATCGCCACCCGCCTTGGGTACCGCGCCGCCTGCGGTCATCAAGTTCGCCTTCGAACCCCTCGGTCACATTGAAAGCATGCTGAAATTGAGCGCGAGTCGCCGCATCGGCCGCGGCGGCCGAGCGTTGCCCGCTGCGGCACAGGAACAGCAACACCTCGTTCTTGCGTGCCTTGCCTTCGAGTTCACGGACGAAGCGCGGGTTGCGGGTCAGGGCCGTTCCCGTCATCCACGCCACGTGCACGCTGTCCGGCACGTAGCCGACGAACTTGCGCTCCTCGGGTGTACGCACGTCGATGAGTCGCGCGAGCCCAGCGCGGAGCAAATCCCACGCTTCTTGCGGCGTGACGTTCCCGGCGTAACCGCGATGTTCGTCTGCAGGCGCGCTGCGCGCCCGCTCGAGGATGGGATACAGACCCGAGCCGGCAAGCGATTCGATGCCGAACTCAGGGTGGCCGGCTGCCGGAACGCTATCAGAGAGTGCATGTGGGACGGCCATCGTAACTTCCTCGGTTGCTCATGTTGCCCGCGCTTCAATTTAGTCCAGGGGATCGGGCCACGGAAATCACCAAGGGGTATAACCTCATAACAGGTGAGTCTGTCCCAGGACCTTGGGTTTGCGTCGGCGGCGGATACAATGATTAGCCGTAATCACTCGTGAGGGCATACAGCCGTGGCCGTATCTTTTGCGCCCATCCGGGAACCGTTCGGCGAGCCGGTCGCGCAGTCCGTGCTCGACGGCATCACGCGTCGTCTGGCCGCGACTGCCGAGGCGTTCGATCGTAGCGCCGAATTTCCGCAGGCGAACTTCGACATCCTGGCCGAGGAGGGGCTGATCGGCCTGACAGTGGCGCGTCGCTACGGTGGCCGGGAGGCGGGACTGGTGGAATCTTTGCGGGTGCTCAGCGCGGTGGCCCAAGGCGAGCCGTCCACTGCCTTGATTTTATTCATGACCTACGTGTCGTATGCACACACGTCCCAGATGCAACACTGGCCGCTGCCCCTGTACGAGCGCGTGGTGCGACAGGTCGTGGCCGGCGGCGGATTGATCGGCGGCCTACGGGTGGAACCTGAATTAGGCACGCCGGTCCGTGGCGGATTGCCGAAAACTTTGGCCCGACGGACCGCCGAGGGCTGGGCGCTCACGGGCAGCAAGATCTATTCGACTGGGTCGACGGGACTCACCTGGTTCTCCGTATGGGCTAAAACCGATGAGGCGACGCCACGGGTGGGTACCTTCCTGGTTGCCGCCAACAGCCCTGGCATCACCATCGTGCCCGCCTGGGACCACCTGGGCATGCGCGCCAGCGTGAGCCATGAAGTGGTGTTCGACGGCACGCCCATTCCCGCGGATCATGCCGTCGATGTCAGGCAACCGGCCGACTGGGTGCCGAAACCCGGCGATCATTCCATGGCGGTATGGAATGCGCTCGCCATCTCCACCATTTACGATGGCGTAGCCCGGTCGGCGCGGGACTGGCTACGCGGGTACCTGAAGGCACGCGCCCCAAGCAATCTTGGCGCCTCGCTTTCGACCCTGCCGCGGGTCCAGGAAAAATTCGGCGAGATCGAAGTGCTGCTCTCGACCAACCGCCTGCTCTTGGACAGCGCCGCCGAGCGCGTCGATGCCGGCCGCGTGGTGACCGGCATGGAGGCGAACAACATCAAGTATGTCACCACCGGCAACGCCATAAAGGCGGTCGAGATCGGGCTCGAACTGACCGGCAATCCCGGCCTCAGTCGGAAGAATCCGCTCGAGCGGCATTATCGCGATGTGCTTTGCAGCCGCATCCACTCGCCGCAAAACGACACCATTTTGATGGCCGCGGGGCGTGCGGCCCTCTAGTGCCTGCCGCGGCTCTACGCGGCAGCTCTATGCCGCGGCTTGCGAATGATTGGCCGGGCTAGCCAAGGCGTTGAGAGCACGAACGGCATCGATGATCGGGCCCGCCTCGGTCCTCACCAACCAATCGGGCGACACGTCGACGAAGCGCGCCACCCGGTGTGAATCGATGACCAGTACCGCGGGCTTCGGCAGCTCCCACGTACCGGTACCGGTCACGTCGCCAATATGCGTATTGCGCGCCAATGCCGCCTGCTTCGACGGCTCGTCGAAGCTGTAGAGAATCCCGAAACGACGGCCGAGTTCATTGTTGAGGTCCGTACCCAGAAGCAAATCCAGTCCGTGCTTTTCCTTGATGGCCACCAGCTTGTCGGGAATTTGCGGGCTTAGCGCCAGCAAGGTTGCGCCCAAGTCGCGCAGCGCCGGCCACAAGACCCGCTGGTAATAGGGCAGCGCGATGTTGCACGCTGGGCAGCCCGCGAAGCGGAAGAACACCATCACCACCGGCCCCCTCGCGACCAGCTCGGTCAGTTCGATGACTTCGCCGTCGACACCGGGCACGCTGAAGGGCTCGACCACCTCGCCCACCTTGATATACCGGTCCGGCTGCGCCGTGTCCACCAACAACTGTCGCTGGTCGACGTTGATGCGCAGCGCCTCGGCGGACCAAGTGGCGACACGCTCCGCGTGCAGATTGGCGAGCAGTTGATTCAGCGATTCAGTGTTCGAGGTGGTCATGATGCTCCCGGGTACCGATGTTCAAGCCATCACGATCGAGTCCGCCGCGACGGTGCCATCCGATGCCGCTTGCGGCTCCTTCGCTGCGGGCTCGCGTAATTCCACATCCGTCACACCGATGGCAGTCAACAATTGCTTGCGCAATGCGAAGAACCCGGGCTGGCTCAAGTCGCGGGGACGCGGCAGATCGATGGCGATCGAAGCGACCAATCGGCCACGGTCGATCACCAGCGCGCGATCCGCCAATAGGATCGCCTCATCCACATCATGAGTGATGAGCAGCACCGATAGACGATGACGCTTCCACAGAGACTCGATCAGCACGTGCATGCGCATCCGCGTGAGCGCGTCGAGCGCCGCGAAGGGCTCGTCCAACAGCAATAGCTTCGGATCGCGCACCAACGCCCGCGCGAGCGCCGTACGTTGTGCTTCCCCGCCCGACAAGGTGCCGGGGTAGGCATCGAGCCGATGCTCGAGACCCACTTCCACCAGGGCGGCGCGCGCTTGTTCCTTGGCGTCGCTGCCCTTGAGTCCAAGCGCGACATTCTGCGCCGCGGTCTTCCAGGGCAACAGACGGGGCTCTTGAAAAACCACCATACGCTCGTTGGGTACCTGCACGCTCCCGGCAGTCGGCGCGTCCAACCCCGCGAGGGTGCGCAGCAGAGTGCTCTTGCCGGAGCCGCTGCGGCCGAGCAGCGCGACGAACTCGCCGGATTCGATGGCCAGATCGACGTGATCGAGAGCCAGCGTATTGCCGAATCGGCGGGTGAGGCCACACACGTTGACCGTTTGATCGTTCATACGGAGTGCATGCTCATGCCGCGGTGCCGACGAAGGACGGGCGCCAGCCCAACAGTCGCCGCTCGAGCCAGCGTACGAGGATGTCGACGATCAGACCCAGCAGCGCGTAGATCAAGAGGCCCACCACCAGGATGTCGATGCGCATGAAGTCCCGCGCATCGTTCATCAAATAGCCAATGCCACTGGTGGCATTCACCTGTTCCGCCGCCACCAGAATCAGCCAGGATATTCCCAGGGAATAGCGCACGCCCACCAGCGCCGTCGGCAGCGCACCGGGAAGAATGACGTGCCGGACCAGCGCGCCGCGGGACAACCCGATGATCCTCGCCAGTTCGACCAACTTCGGATCGACGCCGCGAATGCCGGAATACAAGGTCAGATAAATGGGAAACAGCGCGGCGACGGCCACCAGCGCCACCTTCGGCACTTCGCCGATGCCGAACCAGATGATGAAGAACGGGATCAACGCCAGGACCGGCAGGGTGCGCAGCATCTGCATCGGCGCATCGATCACGTATTCCCCGGTGCGCGACAATCCCGCGAGCAGCGCCAGGCTTCCGCCCACCAGCAACGCCAGGGACATGCCCTTGACGACGCGGCCCAACGAGACCAACAGATTGTGCTGCAACGAACCATTCGCGGTGAGTTCGATGAAGCTGGCAATCACCTGGCTGGGCGCCGCCAGCGTTCGGCTCGAGATCCACCCGCTGGAACAACCGATCTGCCACAGCAGCAAAAGTGCCACAGGGCTGAGCACGCGCAACCATTGCCGCGAACGTTTCTTGGTCGCCGGCGCGATCGAAATCGACAACGCCGGATCGTCGACCAGGCGTGGGACGGTGACTTTCATGCCCACATTATTCGACAGGAATACGGACCGAGTCTAAGTGCATTTGCTTATCACCATATGACATTACGCACTATGGGCCGCTACGGCTCAATATTTTTGAGTCGACGGCAGCAGGCTGGTCTCCGTATTGGAAATGCCCTCGAGGATGTCGATGACAACACGCATCTACACGTCAGTTTCGACGTGGATTGCCTGGATCCGGAAATCGCTCCCGGGGTCGGAACCACCGTGGCGGGCGGCATGTCATACCGTGAGGCCCAGTGGTGTATGGAAATGATCGCCGATACGGGCCGCGTCGCGTCGTTGGATATCATGGAACTGAATCCGGCATTGGACGTGCGCAACAAAACAGCGCTACTGGCCGTGGATCTGGTCGAATCGCTGTTTGGCAAGAGCAGGTTGGTGCGCGAACACGGCCTGTTTCACCCGGCCAGCTTGCGAAGGGGTGCCGGACGCTCCATGCTGGGGCTCGAGGGGGTTGGCAACTAGGAGACGAGCTTAAGTGACTGTCAGGAACCTTGCCGCGCTGTTGATGCTGGTCGGCACCTTCTGGACGTTTGCTGACCCCGCGCGAGCCCAACCCGCTACCGTGCTGAAGGCCACGCTCGCGAACGGGATGCGTGTGGTCATCTTGCAGAACTCGCTGGCGCCGGTGGTCACCGTGGAGTCCAATTTTCTGGTGGGCGGAGATGAAACCCCACCCGGATTTCCCGGCATGGCCCACGCCGAGGAGCACATGGCGTTCCGCGGCTGCACCGGCATGGATGCCGACCAGACGGCCGCCATTTATGCGCAGCTCGGCGGCCGCAATAATGCGGATACGCAGCAAAATATCACGCAATATTATGCGACCGTGCCAGCGGCGGATCTCGACGTGGCTCTCGAGGCCCAGGCGGCCTGCCTGCGTGGCGTCGATGATTCGCAGCAGCAATGGGAAGAGGAGCGCGGCGCCATCGAGCAGGAGGTTGCCCGCGATCTGTCCAATCCGACCTATAAATTCCTCGATCGCCTGAATCAAGACCTGTTCTTAGGTACCCCCTATGCGCACGACCCGCTCGGCACCAAGAAGTCGTTCGATGCCACCACCGGGGACATGCTGAAGGCATTCAATCGCAAATGGTACGTACCGGGCAATGCCATTCTCATCATCGTCGGCGACGTCGAGCCCGCCTTGGCCATGGCCAAAGTGCGACGCTTGTTCGGCGACATCCCGAATCATCCGATGCCGGCCAGACCGACGGTCAAGCTGCGGCCGGTCAAGGCGGAGACCTTCACGCTCGACAGCAATTTGCCGTACGTGTTGGGCTTCATTGCCTATCGCCTGCCGGGCACCGACTCGCCGGACTACGCGGCGGCACAGATCCTCGCCGACGTATTGGGCAGCCAACGCGCCGAGCTGTACGGCATGGTGCCCGCGGGGAAGGCGCTCGCGGCGCAGTTCGGCGTCGCCGAAAGTTATCCGAAGGCCAGCGTCGGCTACGGGGTGGTGGCCTTGCCGGCGGGCCAGGATGTCTCCGTCGCGATTCGCGACATGCGCGAGATTCTCACCCGGTATGCGCGCGATGGCGTGCCCGAAGACCTGGTGGCGGCGGCCAAACGCGGTGAAGTGGCCGGTGCCGAGTTTCAGCGTAATTCCATTCCGGGACTGGCGAATGTCTGGTCGAATGCGCTTGCGGCCGAGGGCCGGGCGTCGCCCGACGAAGACGTGGAGGCGATCAAGCGGGTAACGCTCGCCGACGTGAATCGCATCGCCCGCGAATATCTGCGGGCCCACAACTCGATCACGGCCACGCTCAAACCCGTCCCCAGCGGCCAGCCGGCGGCCTCCAAGGGGTTCGGCGGCGCGGAACAAGTCACGGTTGCCCCCAGCAAGCCGGTCGCGCTTCCCGCCTGGGCCGAGGCTTCGCTCGCACAACTCACCGTACCGGCAAATTACCCCAAGGTCTCCGACATCCGACTGCCCAACGGCATTCGGCTCATCGTCAACACCAATTCCATCAGTCCGACCGTCTCGGTCATGGGCACGGTGGACAGCAATTCGGATCTCGAGACGCCCGCCGGCAAGGAGGGCTTGGCCGATTTGCTCGACGATCTGTTCTCGTACGGCACCGAGTCGCTGGACCGGCTGGCTTTTCAGAAGGCGCTCGATGACATTGCCGCGAGCGAGCGCGCCGGCTACCGTTTTTCGATGGCCGTACTCAAGGATCATTTTTCGCGTGGCGTCGAACTGCTGGCGGACAACGAACTGCACCCGGCGCTGCCAGAGAAGGCGTTCGCCGTCGTCAAACAGAAGACGGCGCAGTTCGTGGCGGGCAACCTCGAAAGCCCGCAGTACCGCACCGCGCGCGCCCTCGACGTGGCATTGTTGCCCGCCGGCGATCCGGTTCTGCGGCAGGTCACGCCGGCCACGGTGAACACCGCCACCTTGGAGGAAGTACGGCATTTCTACGCCGCCACCATGCGCCCCGATCTGACCACCATCGTGGTCAGCGGCGACGTCTCGCCGGAGGAGGCGAAAGCCGTCATCGAGACGTGGTTTGGCGGTTGGCAAGCTACCGGCCCCAAGCCCGACACCACCCTTCCCGCCGTGCCGCTGAACAAGTCGACGGCCGAGGACGTCGCCGATTCGCAAGCAGTCCAGGACTCGGTGGTGCTCGCCGAACAATTGGACTTGAACCGCTTCAGCCCCGATTTTTATCCGCTCGAGCTCGGCAATCACGTGCTCGGCGGCGGTTTCTATGCCACCCGCCTGTATCATGATTTGCGCCAGGTTAACGGCTATGTCTACACCGTGGGTCTCAACTTGGACGCGTCGAAGACGCGCGCCACGTATGTCGTCAACTATGGATGCGATCCCGACAATGTGTCGAAAGCACGGTCCATCATTCAGCGCGATCTCGAGCAGATGCGCACCCAGAATGTGTCAGCGGCCGAGCTGCATCTCGCCAAGGCCCTGCTGCTGCGCCAGATTCCGTTGAGCGAGTCGAGCGAAGAGGCGGTGGCGAGAGGCCTCTTGGGCCGCGCGCAAATCGGTCTGCCGTTGGACGAACCCATCCTGGCCGCGCGCAACTACTACGACCTCGATGCCGACCAGGTGCGGGCCGCCTTCGCAAGATTGATCCGGCCGGACGATTTCGTTCAGGTCGTGCGCGGTCCGACGCCGCAGTGAGCGGCCCGCGCCGCCGTGGCATCCGCGACACGCTCCTTGTCCGACCTGCCCGGCCCGCGGCGGTTGCCGCTCATCGGCAATTTGCATCAAATGGACACCGCGCGCATGCATCACTCCATGGAGAAGTGGAGCGAGGAGTACGGACCCTACTATCGGTTTCGCGTCGGCCGCCGAGAGCTTCTGGCGGTTGCGGACTCGGCCGCCATCGGCACGATCCTGCGCGATCGGCCGACGGGTTTCCGGCGCACCCAACTGCTCGAGAAAGTGTTTCACGAGATGGGTATCTCCGGCGTATTCGCCGCCAACGGCGATGCGTGGCGGGCACAGCGCCGCATGGTGATGGCGGCCTTCGATACGCGCCACGTCAAGAGCTACTTTCCGTTTCTGGCACGCGTCACGGAGCGCTTTTACCGGCGGTTGAGTGAGCACGCCCGCCGCGGCGTCGAGTTCGATCTACAGACCGATCTGATGCGCTACACGGTCGACGTGGTCGCAGGGCTCGCCTTCGGCGTCGACATCAACACCATCGAGTCGGATGGCGAGACCATTCAAACTCACCTGAACCACGTATTTCCCATGCTGAACCGCCGGCTGGCCGCGCCTTTTGCCTATTGGCGGTGGTTGAGGTTGCCTGCCGATCGCGCGCTCGACCGGCACCTGAATATCGTTCACCGGGAGGTCGCCCAGCTGATCGGTCAGGCGCGCGAGCGGCTGGCGCGCGATCCCGGTTTGCGCCAGGCGCCCGAGAAC
>Ga0116226_10002644_pt1 | contig 15661 bp, 13 predicted proteins | sample S1TSphfallax_FD_89692 | JGI IMG/M metagenome (GOLD analysis project Ga0116226, IMG submission 89692) | Host-associated microbial communities from peat moss isolated from Minnesota, USA - S1T2_Fa - Sphagnum fallax MG | ecosystem: Host-associated > Plants > Peat moss > Unclassified | place: USA...
AAGCAAAATCGCCACCAGCCAGCACATCGTCGAAACCCATATCGACGCCGAACTCGCCAAGGACCCGCACCACCGCCGCCCCGGCCGCGAGATCCTCCTAAAGATCTGCAAATCGCTCGATCTTCCCTTCTACGCCAGCCGCATGCCCAGCGACCTCCTCCTTCCCCGCCAAATTTCGAAGGCCGCATAAATCCGCCCAGATAAGTCGCAACACTGGAGTGTCGAACCAGCCCTACTTTACCTTGGCGAAGGCGTGGCTCAAAGGGCTGCCGCCTGCTTGGCCGCAAGCTCCGCATCCATCGCCGCGACCCGTGCGGCCACCGGCCGTTGCGTCACCCGCGCGACATAGCCGGTCATGATCTCCGAGTTGGGCAGCATCTTGAACAGGGATGCCCAGTGCAGCGCGTGGCCCCACAAAATGTCGGCCGCGGAAATGGCGTCGCCCAAAAGATACGGTTTAGTCTGCAATTCCGCGAGAAACGTATCCAGCACGGCATCGAAACTGCCGTAGGGCGACATGGCGAGCGGGGCAGGGTCGCGCTTCATCGCCTTGTCCACCAGGCCAGGCTCGTAGCAGGCGGCGTAAAAAACCAGCCAGCGGAGATATGCGCCGCGCAGGGCGCCGCCGATCGGCGGCGCCAGCCGTGCCTCGGGAAAAAGATCGGCCAGGTATATGAAAATCGCCACTTGCTCGGTAACCAGCACGCCGCGATGGCGGATCGCCGGCACTTTGCCGAGCGGATTGATCGCGAGATAGGCCGGCTGCCGCTGCTCGCCGGCCTTCATGTTCAAAACATGCAGATCGTAAGGCGCACCCAGCTCCTCCAGCAAAATCAAGGCGCCGGTCGAGCGCGATTGCGGCGCATGGAACAGGGTGATTGTGTCGTCACCGGTCATTGGGATGCCTCCGGATGGTCGCGTTATTTTGGTCTTTGTAGCAAAATAATAGTTTTGTCGACGATAGCCACCTCCTTCTTCAGGGGAGAGGGCTGGCGTCAGGAGGCACGCGCACCAGGCGCAACATCGTCCACGCCGCCCCGCTCACCCAACCCCGGAAAGTCCGGGGGAGTGCTTTTCCTAATGAATGCGTGCGCCCTGGCGGCGGAGTTCGCCCTGAACCAGCTCCATATCGAGGCGATCGAGCGGCTGCTTGGCCTTGACCGAGATCGCGGCGGCGACGCCCGCGCCCTGGCCGCTCACGGCACAACACATCATGTTGCGCACGGCCGCGTGCGAAATCCGGTCCCCGCCGATGCAGCGGCCCGCCACCAGCAAATTATCGATGCCCTGGGGCAGGAGCGCGCGATAGGGCAGATGGAAATAACGCCCGGTGGTAGGCAGGATCAGCACGCCGTAGCCGTCGATGAATTCGGGGAAAATGCCGATACTGTCACCAAAACGCGCCTGCTGGCGCACATCGGTCTCGGTGATATTGTACGCAGCGTCGATCTTGCGGGTATCGCGTATGCCCAGCGTCATGCCGAAATTGCGCAATTTCGCGTCCTCGCAGCCAGGCATGAACCGCTTCAGCGCCGCCACCGCCAGCACCGCCTGGCGCCGCCCCTCGATCTCGCCATGCGTCAGATCGCCGGGGTTCGTGCCGTCGCAATGGAACAGGTGCACCAGGTTCTGATAGGTCAGGTCGCCCTGATCGGTCACCGTGCCCCAGGTGCCGGCGATGGTGGCGAGATTTGCCGGCAGCAGCCCGGCCTCCAGCGCTTTCTTGAACGGCTTGCGCAGAAACGGGGAGAACATCTCGTCCTCCTTGCCATCCGTCTCGATGTTCCACTCGCCATTGCCGCCCCAATCGGCATAGGTTTGCGGATCGGCCTTCACGTCCGCGATGAAGCGCGTCTTGTTGACCCCACTCATGGAAAACATCACCGAGGCCGACAGCATGTTTTCCCGCGGCGTCTTGCGCACGGGGGCACCGCAGCGTGCGGCGATATCCGCGTCGCCGGTGGCATCGATCACGCGCTTGGCGAGAATGGCCTCACGCCCGGCCTTGCTCTCCACGATCACGCCGCGCAACGCGCCATTCTCCACGATCGGCGCCACGCAAAGCCGGTGCAGCATCGGGTGGATGCCCGCCTCCGCCACCAGCACATCGGCGACATATTTGAACATCTCGGCATCGAGCGCGTGGCTCACCGATTGCGGTTCGGGCGAGGCAGCACCCATCGTATTGGCGCGCGCCTCCATCTCCGGCCCGATTCCCTCGCTATCGATCGTTGCCGGATGGCGATACCAGGCGAAACCCTCCACGCCCACCTGGGTGATATTCCCGCCAAAACACCCGTGGCGCTCTAGCAGCGTGGTTTGCACGCCCGCGCGCGCCGACGCCAAGGCGGCCGCCAGCCCGCCCGGCCCGCTGCCCACCACCAGCACGTCCGTCTGGTGGATCACGTCGATTTGGCGAGCGGGTTCCGTGATAACCATCAGCGTTTTGTACCAGGAACAAAAATCTTTTGGTTTCCGCCGGGCGGGCCTCCGCCTTTTCGAAAGACTAAGAACATCTTCAAGTCTTCTTCTCGGCCAGCAACCCCAGGTAACGCTGAATCACCGCCGCCCCCGCAATGGAGGTGATATCCGCATGGTCGTAAGCCGGCGCCACCTCAACCACATCGCCACCCACGATATCCAGAAATCCAAGGGATCGCAGGATCAGCAACGCCTCGCGCGAGGAAAGCCCGCCCGCGACAGGCGTGCCGGTGCCTGGCGCGTAGGCGGGGTCCAGGCAATCGATATCGAAGCTGACATAGGTTTTGGCGTCACCCACGCGATCGCGGATGCGCGCCAGCACGCCATCGACGCCCAGCCGCTCCACATCGTCGCCATAGACGATCGCCAGCCCGCATGTGTCGGGCGCGTGGGTGCGTATGCCGATCTGGATCGAGCGTTCCGGCCGGATCACCCCCGCGCGCACGGCGCGCGCCACAAAGGATCCGTGATCGATCCGCTCATCGGCATCGAACCACGTGTCCTGATGCGCGTCGAACTGCACCAGCGCGAGCGGCCCATATTTTTCGGCATGCGCCTTCAGCAGCGGCCAGGTGACAAAATGGTCCCCGCCGATCGACAGCAGCGTGACCCCCGCATCGATGACCGGCTTTGCCTGCGCCTGTATCCGCGCCGGCGTTTCCCCGTGCATGCCGAAATCCAGCGCGCAATCGCCGTAATCGATCACCGCGAGGTTGGCGAACGGATCGGCGTGGTAGGGATATTGCGGATCGCCCTCCATGATCGCGGAGGCGCGCCGCACGCCCTGCGGCCCGAACCGCGCGCCCGGCCGGTTGGAAACCGCCGCGTCGAACGGGATGCCCCATATCGCCACATCCACGCCGGCCAGGCTGCGCGTCAGCCGCCGCCGCATGAACGACAGCACGCCGCTATACACCGGCTCGTGCGACCCCCCATAAAGACTGCCCCCATAAAGGGCCGTATCGGTTTCGAAACTCGGCTTTTCGGCGTCAGACATTGTTGGCGTTCCACTCCGGCGACACTGTGCGGGCGGTCCAGCTTGCCCCGCCATAGAGGGTGGCCGCAACCAGCGGGCCAACAAGCACCGAAACATCCGCGCCGCCCAGCATCCGCGCCACCGGTCCCACCAAAAGTTTCGTATTGGCGCAGAGCAGCGCGGCCGCGCAGCCCGCGGCAAGCGCCACCAGCCCAACGACATTGAACCCATGCGTATACCAGAACGGGCTTTGCGGCGTTTCGTCGTGCAGGCTCGCGCCGTCATACCGGTTTGCGCGCAACAGAATATCGACACCGTAGATCGCCAGGCTTGGACCCAAAAGGCTCACCGAAAGCGCCAGGATATTGTTCAGCGTATCGAGAAAGTCGGACACCAGCAGCGCATAGGTGGCGATTGCCACCCCCGCCAGGCCGTCGAACACCACGGTGATCGAGCGGCTGAGCGAGATCCCGAGCGACTGCAACGAGAGGCCCGAGGAATAGGCGGTGAGCACGTTATTGGTCGTCGCCCCGGTGATAATCACCGCCAGAAACACGGGATAGAACCAGCCGGGCAGGATCGCCGCGAACGAGATTTGCGGATTGCCCATATCCACGGTGGTGCCCGCCAGCACACCCAGCGCCCCCAAAACTATCGATGGCACGAAGCCGCCAAGGATCGTCCAGAACGCCACATCGCGTGCCGGCGTGGCCCGCGGCAGATAGCGCGCGTAGTCCGCGGCCGTACCCCAGGAGAGCGGGCCGGATGCGATCACGGTCACACCCCCCAGCGCGGACGCGATCAGCCCAGCCCCGTGCACCGCGCCGGGTGGCACGAAATGCAAGTTGATGTGCGGCACAAGATAGGCCGCCAGCATCGCCACCGTCAGCGCCAGGGCGATGGTGAAATACAGGCTGAGCCGAACGATGGTCGCGTGGCCATACACGCTGATCGTGAGCGTGGCGGCCGCGATCACCGCCACCACCAGAAATTTGCCGGTCAGGCCAAGGGGGAGTCCGAACCAGCCGAGCAGCGCAAACCCGGCGAGCGAGGCGATACAGAGGTTGATCGCCTCGTAAGCGACGGAGACGCCCCAACCCGTCAGCGCCACGTTCACCCGGTTGCCCAGCACGCCGAACATCGCCCGCATCACGATGCTGCTCGGCGTGCCGCTCGCCGGCCCGCTGATCGCGAGCAGCCCCACCAGCAGCCAGAACGCATTGCCGGCCACCACCACAGCCAGGCCCTGCCATACGTTCAGCCCAAGCCCTACCAGCGCGCCACCCAGCAGGATATACAGATAGGTGGTGTTGGAGGCCGCCCACACCACGAACAGCTCCCGCGCCCGGCCATGCCGCTCTGCCTCCGGCACCTGGTCGATGCCCCGCGCCTCGATACGGCCAAACCGGTCGGTGGCAGCGGGGCCAAGGGCAGGGGCGTCTTGCATGGGCAGGCTTCCGCCTTTTCTTCGGAAAAGAGCATTCTTTGCCTTATATCATCCCATGCACGAGCACGTCGTTCCGTTCCAGCCCCGCCGCTTCGAAGGCGCCGCCCCCCACTATCTGCAGGGCCGGCCGCCCTACGCCGCCGCGCTGTTTGCCCGGGTGGCGCTGCTCACCGGTCTTGGCCTGCGCCACCGCGTGTTGGATCTCGGCTGCGGCCCGGGCCAGCTCGCCACCGGCTTCGCCTGTTTCGCCGGCGCCGTGATCGCCATGGACCCGGAGCCCGACATGCTCGCCATCGGCGCCGCCCGGATCCAGGGCACGGTTACCAATGTCAGCTTTGTCCAAGGCAGTTCCTACGATCTTACCGCGGCACCCGGCCCGTTCCACCTCGTCACCATCGGCCGCGCTTTCCATTGGATGGACCGCACCGACACGCTGCGCCGGCTCGACGCCCTCGTATCGGCGCCCGGCGCCATCGCCCTGTTCGGTGACCTCCATCCGGATGTGCCCGAAAATGCCTGGCTCAAGGAGTACCGCGCCATTCGCAAGCGCCACACCGGGCTCGATCAGCCGAGATGGCGCCAGCCCGGGTGGCCCAGCCATGAGAGCTTTTTTCTCGCGAGCCCGTTCAGCCGCCTGGAACGTATCGGCATTCTGGAACGCCGCAGCATCCCCGCCGCCCGCCTTGTCGATCGCGTGCTCTCGATGTCCACCAGCTCCCGCACCCAGCTCGGCGACAAGGTGGCCGATCTCGCGAATGAGATGACGGAATTTGCCGAAACTGTCTCAGCGGATGGCATGATCGACGAGGTGGTCGAAACGACAGCGCTGATCGCCACCCGCGCAATCTAACACTTTCTTCCCCCCAGCTTGCCAGGTTCCGGCCAAGTCCCGTCACATTCCACAAGCACTGGGGACAAAAGCAAGACCTACCCGAAGCGCCCCGCACACCTACATGCCGGACCGCCTGCGCGTGGTGGTGTCCGGCACCTGGTGGGTCAATAGCGGCGCCGATTTCGATCCCGCGCGCTGCACCCCCGTGCCGGCCGGCAGCTTCGTCCGGCGCGTCGCCCATACCCCGCATTACGATGGCGCGATCGCCACGGCCGCGGAGCCCGTGGTGATCGCCATCTGCGGCATCGCCCCGGTCGACATGCGCTATATCGATCCTTCAAGGCCGGACTGGCGCCAAGTGTAGCCCGTCATGCCGGAGCGTCCGCGGCCCCGGCATGACTCGCGCCCATTCGTTCGCTATGAACGCCGGACGCAACACCAACCGGACCGCGCAAAAATGACTGCCCCAACGCCCTGGACGCCGGAAACCTGGCGGGACCGCCCCATCCGCCAGGCGCCCAGCTACCCCGATGCCGCCGCCCTCGCGGCCGCCGAAGCCCGATTGAAAACCTATCCCCCCTTGGTGTTCGCCGGCGAGGCACGCCGCCTCAAAGCCGCCCTGGCCCTCGCGGCCGAAGGCCGCGCCTTCGTGCTTCAAGGTGGCGATTGCGCCGAAAGTTTTAGCGATTTCAACGCGAACTCGGTGCGGGACACGTTCCGCGTGCTGTTGCAGATGGCCGTGGTGCTGACTTTTGGCGCCACCGTGCCCGTGGTGAAGATCGGCCGCATGGCCGGCCAATTCGCCAAGCCCCGCTCATCCGACACCGAAACCATCGGCGGCGTCGCTCTGCCGAGCTATCGCGGCGACATCATCAACGGACCGGAATTCGAGGCGAGCGCCCGCATCCCCGATCCCACCCGCATGGAGATCGCCTATTTCCAGTCGGCCGGGCGGATGAACCTGCTGCGCGCCTTTGCCAGCGGCGGCTATGCAGACTTGCACCAAGTGCATCGCTGGAACCTCGATTTCGTGGCCCGCTCGCCGCTCGCGGCCCGCTACCAGGATCTGGCCACCCGTATCGACGAAACCCTAGGTTTCATGGCCGCCTGCGGCATCGGCAGCGGCAATACCGCGCAGATACGCGAGACCGAATTCTACACCAGCCATGAATGCCTGCTGCTGCCGTACGAGCAGGCGCTGACCCGCGTGGATAGTATATCCGGCGACTGGTATGGCTGCTCCGCCAACTTCCTTTGGATCGGCGACCGCACGCGCCAGGTGGATGGCGCCCATGTGGAATTTTTACGGGGCGTAAGGAATCCCGTGGGCATCAAGGTCGGCCCTACCACCCCGGTGGGCGACCTGCTGCGCCTGATCGACATACTGCACCCCAACGACGAGCCCGGCCGCCTTACCCTGATCAGCCGCATGGGTGTCGAGAAGGTGCACACACAGCTTAAGCCTTTACTGCGCGCGGTGACGCGCGAGGGCCGGAAAATCGTGTGGCTCTGCGACCCGATGCACGGTAACACCATCAGCACCGCGCGCCAGATCAAGACCCGCAATTTCGACTCGATACTGGCCGAAGTGCGTGGCTTTTTCGATGTGTTTGCCGAGGAGGGCCTACGCCCCGGCGGCGTGCACGTGGAAATGACGGGGCAGCCGGTTACCGAATGTGTGGGCGGCGCCCACAGCCTGACGGAGGCCGACCTCGCCGAGCGCTACGAAACCTTTTGCGATCCGCGGCTGAACGCCGAACAATCGCTGGAACTCTCCTTTCTTGTGGCCGCCGAATTGAAGGCAAGGCGGCAGGCTGCCGCCACACAAGCCGCCAAGCCGCAAGCTTGGGCCGCGCAGTGAGTAACAGCCCCTCGGATGGCGATATCGCCGCGCATACCGACGTTTATTTCAACCGGACCAAGGCGGTCGTCAGCCGGTTCGGCGATGTCGAGGTTACCTACGCGGTCTTTCTGCGTCGCCCGGTGATTTCAGCACCTGGCGTGATGCTGGCGTGGCTCACCGAGATCGCCCGTGCCCGCAACGTGGCACTCAAGATCGACGTGCTGCATCACGAAGGCGCCTGGGCTGGCGCCGGCGAGCCGCTGGTTTATATTACCGGCCCGTTCACCGCGCTCGTCGATCTGGAAACGCTGCTCCTGCAAAAGATCGGCCCCGCCTGCGTCGCCGCCCATAATGCCTATCAGATGTGCCTGGCACTGCCCCATGTCGCGTTCCTGGCGATGGACGCACGCCATTGCGCCGGTGCCGAGATGCAGGATTTGATGGCCTATGCCTGCGCAGTTGGCAGCCGGGCGGCCCAGCGCGAGGGTGCGAAAGGCTTCGTGGGCAACGCCACCGATGCCACGGCACATTATTTCGGCGCCCCGCGTGGCCTCGGCACCATGCCGCATGCGCTGGTCGGCTATGCCAATTCCACGCTGCGCGCCGCCGAGATGTATGTCGAAACCTTTCCAGGCGAAAGGCTCACGCTGCTGCCCGACTATTTTGGTCGCGAAATCACCGATGCACTGGAAGTATGCAGCCGCTTTGCCGACATGGCCAAGGCCGGCAGCATCTCTGTCCGGCTCGACACCCATGGTGGCCGGTTTATCGAAGGCCTCGATCCGCAAACCAGCTATGCCGTGCTCGAAAATCATGCCCCGGGCGCCATCCGCCGATTCCGTAGCGACGCCGAATTGCGCCATCTGGTCGGCACCGGCGTTTCCGCCGCCGCCATCTGGCACATGCGCGATGCGCTCGATGCAGCCGGTTTCGAGTCCGTGTCGATCGTGGCGTCCTCAGGTTTCGGCGTCGAAAAATGCCGGGTGATGGCCGATGCGAAGGCTCCCATCGATCTGATCGGCACCGGCAGCTTCCTGCCGGAGCACTGGTCTGAAACCTACGCGACCGCCGACATCGTGGCCTATGGCGGCGAACCGCGCGTCAAACTCGGTCGTGAGTTCCTGCTGAAACGAAAAGCCTTAAAACCGTAGGGTGGGCTTCAACCCACCTGATCAAAGAAAGAGAGCACTTCTTTCTTTTCCGAAAAGAAGCAAAAGACTTTTATTTTCTGGCCATGGCCTCGATCGTCGGGGGCCATGGCCGATGAATAAACGCCTATTCAAAAGCCATGCCTATTGCGTTGCCACCGGCAAGTTCACAAAGCTCGAGCCGTAGACCTTGATCGTCGCCTTCTGATAATCCTGCGGCTTGGCGAAAAAGATATTCGGCACGAATGTCTGCGGGTTGCGGTCGTAAAGCGGAAACCAGCTCGATTGCACCTGCACCATCATCCGGTGCCCGGGCAGGAACACATGGTTGGCGTTGGGCAGCGGCAGCAGAATCCGCTGCTTCTTGTCTGCCGGCATCGCCTCCGGCACCGCCGGATCGTTGCGATAGCGCGCGCGGATGATGTCCGACGAGATCATCAACTGGTATCCGCCCATCTTCGGGTCGCGCCCCACCTCGTCCGGATAGACGTCGATCAGCTTGACCACGAAATCGCCATCCGATCCGCTGGTCGACACCGTCAATTCCGCCAACGGCTCGCCGCTGACTTTCATCGGCGCCGTCAACACTGGTGAAACGTAAGAGATGACGTCCGGCCTGCTTGCCACGTCGCGCTGATCGCTAGTCAGCCAAGTCTGCCAGGTGGCAGCCCCGTCATCCTCGATATGGATCGGCCGCGGCAGGTATGGCACCGGCTTGGCCGGGTCCGACTCATAGGCCTCGAACCCGCTCTGTGCCGAGGCCGGCGCATCCTTCGCCATAACCCCGCCGGGCTGGAGGTAGAAATTCACATGCGTCACCCGGCAATCATCCGAGCAATTCGGCAGCCAGGTCTTGAGCGGGCGCCATTCATTGGTCCCTGTCTCGAAGGCTTCCACCGGTGCGATCGTCAAAGGTGGCGCCGCATCCTGCAGGAAATGGTCGAGGAATGGCCGCAGCAGATGCAGCCGGAAATAGGCCGCGGTATCGCTGCCGAATTTGATGTTGCCCACCGCGCTGCCGTCCAGCCGCTGCTGGTGGTGGAACCAGGGGCCCATCACCAGAAAAATCTTGTCGCCGTCGACATCCTTCGGTTTCAACGCCTTATAGACGGCCATGTTGCCGTAGATATCCTCCTGGTCCCACAGGCTGTGCACCAGCATCACCGGCACCTGCAATTTTTCCTGCGCCAGCAACTTGTCGACCGCCTGGTTCTGCCAGAATGCATCATAGGCCGGATGGGTCAGCAGTTTTATGGCAAAGCCGATCGTATCCAGGCCATGCAATTCGGCCATATGCCCGGCCGAGCCCGCTTCCATCCATGTTTCGTAATCATCGTAATGGTCCGACCACCAGTGGATATGGCTGTCCCGCGTCGCTTCCTGATCATGCGCATATTCCAGGCTGCTTTGCCGGAACGCGCCATGATGGAACCAGTCATCCCCCATCCATCCGTCTACCATCGCATTGATCGGCACCGCCGCCTTCAGCGCCGGGTGCGGATGGAACAGCGCCATCAGCGAGGTGAAGCCGTCGTAGGAAATGCCGAGAATACCGACCTTGCCGTTCGATTCAGGGGTGTGCTTCACCAGCCAATCGATGGTGTCGTAGGTATCGGTGGAATGATCGACCATCGTTGCGTTCAGGAAGCCGATCTCGGGCCGGGTCATCACGTAATCGCCCTCCGACCCGTACTTCCCGCGCACATCCTGGATCACCCGGATGTAGTTGCCGTGCACCACGGCATCGTCGGCCACATCGGAACTATCCATCACCTCATCGAGATGCGCACTGCTGATCTTGAAGCGCTGGCTGGCGCCATAGGGCGTGCGCGTCAGCAGAATGGGTGCCCGATGCGCGCTTTTCGGGATGAAAATGACAGTGTGCAGCTTCACCCCATCGCGCATCGGGATCATCACATCGCGCTTGATATAGTCGAAGCTTTCCGTGTTTGGCGTAAAGCCGGCTGGCATCTCGCTCTTCAGCTCGGGCGAGACCGGCGGTTGTGGTGCGAGGAATTTTGGCAGTGGATCGGCCGCTTGGGTCGGGGCGGCTGCGGCGAGGGTGCAGGCGAGCAAAAGCGCGCGGCACGCGCGTGAACCGATCATGTGAGGTGCTCCGGTGGCGAGACAGTTAGCGAAAAAGCCGTGTCTCAGTCGATCTCGAACATGCCTTCCACTTCAACCGGCGCATCCATCGGCAGCGAGGCGACCCCCACAGTCGCCCGCGCGTGCCGGCCGGCATCGCCAAAAATCTCCCAGGCGAGGTCAGACGCGCCGTTCATCACCTGCGGGTGCTGGATAAACTCAGGCGCGCAGGCGATGAAGCCGCCCAGCCTTACCACGCGCGCCACCCGATCCAGATCGCCTTCGCACGCGGCCGACAGGTGTGCCAGCACGTTCAGGAAGCACTGGCGCGCCGCCATCTGCCCTTCTTCCAGCGTGATTGCCAGGCCGAGCTTGCCGCTCCAGCCCAGCTTGCCGGCAACCATCGGCAACTGGCCCGACACCACCACAAGGCTGCCCGTGACAACATAGGGAACATAGGTCGCCACCGGCGGCTGGGCCGCGGGCAAGTCGATACCAAGGGCGTGGAGCCGTGTTGAGATGCGTCCGTTCATGTGCGGCCTCGAGGTTTTTGAGGTCCCGGGTCGTCGCACGGTATACGCCAGGCGCGCAACCCCGCCACCGTCTTTCCGCCAGCGCGGCAGGAGAAGTCTTGCGGTCTTATGCAAAGTCTATCGATTCCATCGCCGGGGAGTGTGTTGCCGCTTGGCACCGCGCCGCCATCTCCGACCAGGCGGGATGGTGCATGCCGAAGGCGGCGCGCCACCCTGCGAGGTGCCTGCAAGACCTCAGGCCTGATAGGCCTCCAGCATATGGAACAGGTTCCTGAAATACTGAAAATCCGGCGCCAACCGTTCATCACCGGAAGCGCCGGCCGTGGGACAGCCGAGAAAGCCATAGACATGCCCGAGCTTGTTGCAAAGTGTCCAGAATTCGGGGCGGAATTCGTCGTCCGGCATCATCTCCAGCACCTTCACGCCCGGGTAGCTGAACACGAGGTTGCTCAAGCCGCCTCCATGCGCGCCGACCACAAAGGCGGCCTCCTGGAACAGTTTCAGCTGTTGCTCGTGCGACAGATGTTCCAGGTAGACATGCTCGAACCCCTGAGCGCCGAGGAAGCGCTCCACATCGTGCCGGTCCGTCACGCTGCCGGCGCCGGAGCGCTTGATATAGATGCGCTTGTTCCGTTCGCCCGGGCCGCCGAAGGGCTGCAGGATGCGGTCGCGGAAGTCCCTGAGTTGATCGGCCGGGATTGCCTCCGGGGTAGGGCGGTCCATGAAAATGACGTCGTCGACCCAGACCACGTCGGCGCTGCTCTCGACGGTTGGCAGACGCCCGAAGCCCAGCAGCTTCATCATGTCCTGGTGGTTGAACGCATTCGGGCGGCGTTGCATGGGCAGCAGCGTGCCCGGCAACAGCAGCCGGCTGGTGCGTGGCACCTGCCGGCTGATCGCATCGAGCGCCGGCATCGCGCCGGTCAGCCAGTCGGTATATCGGTTCAGATGGCCATCATAGAAAACGATCAGCGGGCCCTCGAGCTTCGGCGCTTCGTGGATACTGTCCCGATCAACCCAAATCTTGGTGTCACGCCTGACAAAACCGGCCGGCAATGCCGGCGCATCGCTCAACAGATCGATATCGCTCCAGCTGCCATCCTGATCGAACACAAATCCTTCGCAGCCGCGGCTGAGCGCCACATAGCGCTTGGGCTCCCGCCGCATCTGGCACGTGCCGCCGACAAAGCCGATCGGCGAGGTGCGCGCCTGCCCTGCATGACGCACGAACAGATCGTTATCCTGTGCGCGCATCACGATCGGCGGCGAAGCGAAACGCGCCTCATCGGGTGGCAGGGTCAGCCGGCAATGGGTGCCCCGCATGAACGCCTCGCGCGTTTCCACTTCCAGAGGCGGCGGCTGGCGCCGCGGCATCAGCTCGAAGTGCAGCGTGGGTGCCAGATTCTTGGGCAGCGAATTGGCGAGTTCGATGCTTTCGGTGCTCTCATCGCCTGGCTTGATGACAAACGAGGCGGGTGGTCGGTAAGCGGCGATGCCGCCTGACGCCACACTGCGCCGCGTATAGGATGCCAGCGGTAGGCACACCGCCAGATCCAGCTGCACGGCGCCAAGCTCCAGCCCGAAACCGGCGGCGACGCGTATGTCGGCTTTTTCAAGCAGGCGGCTGCTCGGTCGAACGCGCCAGCGATTATCCAGGATATGCCGAAGATCGGCTAAATCGTTTGGACCCAGCAGCAGAAAGGTCTCCCAGGCCTCCTGATCTTCCTCCTGATCGAAGTTGAGATCCCGATGGGTTGGTGCTGCGCGCAGATACCGGTTGCCGTTGCGTAAGCGGACGGTGCCCGGCCTGTCCCGCTTTTCCATTTCCAACACGCCAAGCGGCGTTTTCAAAGGCTTCGGCGAGGTCGCATCGAGCGCGAAGTCGGTGCCGTCGGTATCGGTGAGCCACAGTGGATCCTGCACAAGACGATTGCGCCGGGCATCAACCCGGACAACAGCACCGTGCCACGTGAGAACGTTCATCCAGCCGTATTCCGATCGGCCGCGATTTCATCATCGATCAGCCACCGAATCGTTTATAAAAAGATACGACACCCCGCACAAGTCATTATTTACACGATTACTTTTCGACGAAGGCCTTTTCTATGACGAACTCGCCCTGTTTTGTGTTGGTCCCCTCGGCCCAGCCGGCCTCCTTGAAGAACGCGCTGAAATCGGCCAGCAGGCCGGGGCTGCCGCACAGCATGATCCTGTCCTGCGCGCGGTCGAGCGGCGGTAGGCCGAGATCGGCGGGCAATTGTCCGGAAAACATCAGATCGGTCACGCGGCCCTGATGGCGATACGGCTCCCGCGTGACGGTCGGGTAATAAATGAGCTTTTCGCGCACGATGTCGCCGATCAGTTCGTGCTCGCGCAGCGCGTGCTGGATTTCATTTTCATAGGCGAGCTCGGCGACGGTTCTGCACCCATGCACGAGCACAACCCGCTCGAAAGTCTCGTAGGTCTCAGGGTCCTTGATAAGGCTCATGAAGGGAGCCAGGCCCGTGCCGGTGCCCAGGAGATAGAGTATGCGCCCAGGCAGAAGGCTTTCAGCTAGCAGCGTGCCCACCGGCTTTCGGCCGATCAACACCGTGTCGTTCGGCAGGATGTGCCGCAGCCGCGAGGTCAGCGGCCCGTCCGGCACTTTGATGCTCAGGAACTCCAGCGTGTCTTCCCAGTGGGCGCTCACCATGCTGTAGGCGCGCAATAACGGCCGCCCTTCATGCATCAACCCGATCATGGTGAACTGCCCGCTCTTGAAGCGGAAGGCGGGGTCGCGGGTGCAGGTGAAACTGAATAGAGTGTCGGTCCAGTGGTGAACGGTCAGCACGCGCTCGTCGAAAAAAGCACTCATTTCGGCACTGTCATCCAATCGATTGAAAAAGACTATTCTCAAGCCGCTCCAGGATAGCTGACGCCGCCGCCGCCCAGGTGAACTGCGACGCATGGGCGCGGCACGCGGCCGACAGCGCCGCCCCCTCACGCTGCCGCCGCGCCAGCAGGACCCGCGTCGCCCTCAGCATATCCCCCGCTGAAAGCGGGTCGAAATAGCTGCACAGCGTGCCTCCCACCTCGGGAATGCTGGAACTCCATGAGGCGACGCAGGGTGTGCCCGCCGACAGGCTCTCCAGCACCGGCAGCCCGAACCCCTCGAACAGGGATGGGTAAATGGTGGCCTCGGCCCCCGCCAGCAGCTTGTATTTCGCATGGTCGCTCACGAAGCCGGTGAACAGGATTCGACCGGCCGCTTTGGCCGGTTCCAGATTATCCGGCAGCGCATGCTGCTCTTCCAGCCATCCCATCTTGCCGGCGAACACGAAGCGGTGGGTTTGCAGGATATCGGGTGCCTGCGCGAGCATGTCGAATACCAGCATCACGTTTTTCCGCGGCTCCCGCGTGCCCAGGATCAGTAGATAGGGCTCTGCCCCCTTCGGGGCCAGGCTGTTCGCCGCATCCACGGCAAACCCCTCCGGCCATGCCACGCCGTTCGGCACGACCAGGATCCGCGCCTGGTCCACGCCTAGATAGGCCGCCAGATCGTCACCCGAAGCGCGTGACACCGCCACCACCACGTCATCGGAGGCGATGTCCGCCATCATCGCCGCCATGTGATGATCGACATTTCCCTTGATGTGGAAATACGGCAGCACCAGCGTCGACAGGTCGTGGAACACGCTGCATTCCACGTCGAATGCCCGCCGCAGCGGTTTTACGCTCGGATACACCCCGATCGTCCTCCCATCGGCGCGGCCAAGGATCGGCAATCGGCCTGCCAGCGCGCGCCCACTGGCAATCTCCCGCTCCAGGAAAAGCCCGGTGTTCCGGCGCAAAGCGTCTGCCACCACGCCCGTTTCGAGCAACGACGGGCCGAGGAAAAACCGCACCCGATCCGGCATCTCCGCGAGAAGCGCCGATGCGAGCCCGGCCGCCACGACGGGGATCCCCGTCCACTGCGCCTCCAGCAGCGTGGACACATCCACATACAGCCGTAAGTCCGCGCTACGCATCTGGGAGACGTTCGACAACGGGAGCTGGTTCATTCAGGCTTTCCGCGGCGTATCTCCTGGGCCATGCCCAGCAGATGCGGCAAAGCGCGTAGGGAGGGAAGGCGCGCCTCAAAACTCAACGGGCCAAAACGGGTGTCAGTCTCGACGCGGATCGGGTCGTCGGCGGGGCAGTTCCGTCTGCGTCTGCGGGCATCCGGGGTCGGGTCGATCAGGATGGGATCGAACCCGGCGGCGGCGAAGCGGGCCATCGTCCACCAATGCTCCGGATCGTTGCCGTCGACCCAGGCGGTCGATGACATGGCTTTGAGC
>Ga0116226_10002645_pt1 | contig 15660 bp, 8 predicted proteins | sample S1TSphfallax_FD_89692 | JGI IMG/M metagenome (GOLD analysis project Ga0116226, IMG submission 89692) | Host-associated microbial communities from peat moss isolated from Minnesota, USA - S1T2_Fa - Sphagnum fallax MG | ecosystem: Host-associated > Plants > Peat moss > Unclassified | place: USA...
AGATAAATGTCGACCGACACGAAGTTCGCCAACGACGTTAGTCTGAGTTTAGCGTCCTGAATCTCGTCTTCGTTCAACCGTTCTCCCGGCTCAAGATGCAGGTAGCCGAGAATGAACTGGCAGGAGGTAACCGCATTACCCCTGCATCGCATGTCCTCGACGGTCAGACGCGAGTCCTCCGTGGAATCCGCCAAGCCGGAGAGCGGCACAAGTGCGAGCGCCAGCACCCATCCCAAAAGTACCCTGGCAAAGCGACTCGCAAAGCTCACACACACTTCACTTCGGTTGTTCTCGCTGCGCGAGCGTACCGTCGGCTTTCTGTGCTTCGGTGTTTTCAAGATGGTCTCTCCCAGCGCCGCAATGAGCGGCTCCTTCCTGAGAGAGGTGAAAGCAACTTCCGTACCATCTGCCAATTGCGGACTTTCTCTAGCCAAGTGACTGATTCCATGAGGTCTTGCTTCGGCACTCTCGAAAGTCGGTGTCCACTATTGCGGACATCTGTACGCAAAGTGAGTCCCCGGACATCGGTCGGATCGTTGCAAGCATTCGTTATTGTCGATCCAGACTATAGCGACGCAGTGTCCCGCGCACCTGTACACGAAAATGGACACCCCCTTTCCGGCAGAACTGCTGTATGAGCGAACCTCGTGGAAGACAGGCCTTTCACGAATTCGACCGAAGCCGCGTTTGTAATTTTCGGCCAGTATCGGGAGTTGGAATCCCACGTCGACCTGCGGCGTGAACCGCTCAGCCGCGCATTCCCTTGTCCCAGGCAGTGATGCTCTGTCCCAGGCTTTAGGTCACCCCTCGGTGGATCCATTTTTAGAGGCGGGGTGGGTTACCCCCTGCGCACCAGGGTCAATCAGCACATCAGAGAGCGCGTCCATATCGATGGGTTTGGTCAGGTGGCGATCGAATCCCGCCGCTCGGCTTTTGTTACGGTCGCTTTCCTGACCCCAGCCGGTCAACGCAATCAAGTGAATCTCCTTGCCCCAAGGCTCTTTGCGCAGCTCCGCTGCAACCGCATAACCGCTCAAATCCGGCATGCCGATATCGAGCAACGCAACGTTGGGCCGGAATGCCTGTGCGAGCGCCAGCGCCGCATGACCGCCATACGCTACGCGCACTTCATGTCCATCGATCTCCAACAATATTCTGAGGGTGTCGGCCGCGTCCTTGTTGTCGTCGGCGATGAGTACTCGCCGACTCTTCGCATCGAGTGGCTCGACATCCGCCGCAGAGCCCCGCGCAGCCTCGAGGTGCGCTGCAGGCATTGGCAAGGTAACGGTGAACTCGCTGCCCTGATCGACCCCTTCACTTGCCACCTCCATCGTGCCGCCGTGAAGCTCGACTAAGCCTTTCACCAACGCCAAGCCAATCCCGAGGCCCCCCTCCGTCCGCGACGATTGACTATCGATTTGCGCGAACATATCGAAGATGCGATCGAGCGAGTGCGCCGGGATGCCGATCCCGTTGTCCTTCACCGTAATGCGCACGGTGCTCATGGCCACACGCGCCGAGAGCTCGATGCGACCGCCCGGATCGGTGTACTTCGCCGCATTGTTCAACAAATTGGACACGACCTGTGCGAGCCGCAGCGGGTCTGCATCCAACATTGGCGCCTCGGGCGGCAGATCGACAATCAAATGATGGCTCTTCTCATCGAGTAAAGGACGGGCCGCCTCCACTGCTGCATCGACGATATAAGTCAACGACACATGCGACTTCTTCAGTTCGAGCTTTCCTTGCGTGATACGCGCCACATCGAGCAGGTCGTCGAGCAGCCAGGACATATGTTTTACCTGTCGCTGAATGACCGCCTGGGCCCATCGCAATTGTTGCGGCGGCACGACTGGCGACCCCAGTATCTGCGCGGCATTCCGAATCGGCGCTAGTGGGTTGCGCAACTCGTGTGACAAGATGGCCAGAAACCGGTCCTTGCGGATATCAACTTCGCGCAGAGCCGCCTCTTGGGTGAGCAAGTGTCGTTCCAAGCGCTTGGCATCATCAATGTCGGTCGAGGTACCGTACCAACGGACCACGTGACCGGCGCGATCTCGTTCTGGCTGCGCCCTGACCAAGAACCAGCGATAAACCCCGTCGTGCCGACGTAAGCGCTGTTCGAGCGTATAGGCCTCAGCCTTCAGGACCGCCTGGGACCAAATGGCCATGCTCGGCTCCTTGTCGTCCGGATGGATGATCTGTGTCCAAACCTCGTGACTCTTGGCTTCAGGCCGGGAGAAGCCGATGTATTCACAGACTCGCTGATTCACGTATTCCAATTCGCCACTGGAGCGGCCTATCCAGACCAATTGCGGCATCGCATCCGCGAGTATCGCCAGCCGCTCCTCGCGATCGATTACTGCCAACTCGGCGGTTTTGCGGTCCGTGATATCCATTGAGGCACACCGGACGCCATCGATACTGCCATTGACCTTGAGGTCGGGTTCAACCAGCAGATCGAAATATTTCACCATACCCTGTATGTGTACGGATACCGTCTGGCGACAGGGTTTTCCGGATCGCATGACAGCGCGTTTAATGCCTACCAGAACGTCGGCGTCCTCAGGTGGAAAAAGCTCCGCGTCGGTCTTCCCGATTGCATCGACGACGCTCACAGGTACCACCCGATTTTGAATCCACGTGTAACGCAGATCCCGGTCCTGATAGGCGAGCGTGACGAACCCACCCTGCAGCGCGAGTTCGAAGCGCTGGGCGGTGAGACGCAATTGGGCTTCGGCCTGAGCTCGCTGTACCGCCTCCCAGATGCGCGTCGCTACCCGTTCGATGAGTGCGATGTCGCCAGGGGACCAGATGCGTGGCTTCCGGTCGTTAACGAACAGGCTGGCGCAAAATCGCCCTTCTCTGATCAGCGGCACCGACACGACCGCCCGGGTATCAATAGCCGCCCATTTGGCGGCATCGTTCATTGAGTCCAGCGTGATGTCCTCGTGGACCACGGTCTCCCCGCGACGGTGCCGGCAGATGTTATGGATGCCAAATTCCGCAAGCGGGAACGTACCGATGACGGGCGCAACGCCGTCGGTATAGTTGGTCTGAAGTTCGATGTGGTGGTCGTCCGCGCATACCTGACCATAGCCAACCCGGCTCGCAACCAGATAGCGGCCTATCGCTTCGGTCGCGGTGGCGATGATGCTCAGCGGATCAACATGCTGGAGTAGCGCATCACCCAGTTCGACTAGGAACTTCTGGCGCATCTCGGTCAAAACGTGCTGCGTCGTTTCGGTGCAACTGACGAGCACGCCTCCGATACCGGACGAGGTATGCGGATCAGGAATCGCACTTACACCATAGGTCCAATAGGAATTCTCATCCCCGCGACCCTGAAGCATGGGCAGGGTGTGATTTTCATGCCATGTGGCGGCTCCACCGCGCATGACACGGTCAATCTGCGGGCCGATGGTGTGCCAGGTTTGCGGCCACTGCTCTTCCCCCTTCGCGCCGAGCACTCCCGCATTCTGCTCCGGCGCGAGCGACCGAACACAGGCGTCGTTATAGAAGCACCGGTGGTCGGCTCCCCAAAAAATGAACATCGGCTGTTGCGAAGTGAGGATGGTCCCCAACATCGTATGCAGCGCGGGGGACCACGTTCCGGGCGAGCCGAGAGGCGAGCTGGCCCAATCAAAGGCCGCCAGGCGCACGCTCATTGTCCCGCTGCCCGTGAAGGTGGGATGGGTCATTTTAGAAAATATAGCACCGCCGTCCGAGGGAGACAGCCCGTCTGTACGCCGCGCGAGGACGAGGTCTGCGCAACCTGGGATCAAGATCACCTGTCAGAGCCGGCGAGGGCCGGGAATGCAGTCGAACCCACGAGATTAAATTGCATTAAAATCAGACAGTTGTGCGCCACCGAGCCGGGAATGCCTGAAGCCAAATCCAGAGACGGGCTTGTTAAATGTCAGTATTTGAAAGATGGTGGTCCGAGTTTGTGGCTCGGAATTGCGTTCAAGAGCGGCATGGAGGTATCAATGCGTCTACGGATAGTTTTGTCTTTAGCATCCCTGGTAACCGGGCTGGCTTCTGGGACAGAGCAGAGTCCCCCGACTCAAGCGCCCATTTGGAGTTCCAAACCGGATCTCGCGGCGTTCGAGAGGATGGAGAACGAGCGACTGGCCGCTGCGCAGCGCTCAATCAACCGGCTCGTCTCACAACGCGGACCCCGGACGGTGGAGAACACCCTCGCTCCGTATGACGATGCGATAAACGAGATCGATACGGCTTCTAATTTCTCCGGTCTCATGCAGCAGCTTCATCCGGACGAAAAGTTCCGCGATGCCGCCACCACGATGACGACCCAAGCCAGCAGCGTGCAGACCTCGTTGCTCCTCAACGGCGACGTCTACCGTGCATTGGCGGCGATCGATCTCTCGAAGGCAGATGCCGCGACGCGCTACTACGTGAAGCGACAGCTGCTGGAGTTTCGATTGGCGGGCGTCGACAAGGACGCCGCGACCCGGCAACGAATCAAGCAGCTGCAAGATGAGCTCACTGAGGCGCTCTCGATGTATGACCGGAATATATCCGATGACCCGAGAGTCGTCATGTTCGACAGCGCAGCGGCTCTCGAGGGCCTGCCCCCGGACTACATCGATCACCATAAACCGGACACGGACGGCAAGATCCACATCACGACGAGGTATCCGGACCTATTTCCGGTACTGACGTTCGCAACGAGCGCTGACACGCGACGCAGATTGTGGGAGGCCTTCAACTCGCGCGCGTACCCCAAAAACCGCGAAGTATTGACCAAGATCATGAAGATACGATACGAGATCGCGACGCTCAATGGATACAGCGCCTGGCCAGACTACGATTCGGCTGACAGGATGGTCGGTAATGGCGAGAGTATCGGGAAATTCATCAAGGATCTGAATGCGGCGGTAAGACCCACCGAGCAGCGCGAGTACGCCATATTGCTTGCAGAGAAAAAGAAAATCGATCCAACCGCAACCGACATCTACGCGTATGAAACCTGGCGGCTCAAGGAGCTGGTAGGCGAATCGCAGTATGGTTTCGACTCCCAGTCGGTTCGCCCTTATCTTCCGTATCCCGAGGTAAAGCAGGGCGTGCTCGATACCGCCGCCGCTCTGTTCCACGTGACCTTCAAGCAGGAAATTGACGCCCCGGCGTGGGATCCCAAGGTGGAAACATGGGATGTATTCGACGATGGCAAGGCCATTGGCCGGTTCTATCTCGACATGCATCCGCGCAAGGGCAAGTACAGCCATGCGGCTATGGCTCCCGTGCTCGATGGTATCCGCGGCAAACAGCTGCCGGAAGCGGCGCTGATGTGCAACTTCCCGGAGGCCACGGCGGACGATCCCGGCCTCATGGATATCGACGATGCAACCACATTCTTTCATGAGTTCGGGCATCTGATGCACCACATTCTCGGCGGACAGCAGCAGTGGGCTGGCATTAGCGGCATCACCATGGAACGGGATTTTGCGGAAGCCCCCTCCCAGATGCTCGAAGAGTGGATGCAAAGCCCGCAAGTGCTGGCCAGCTTTGCGCGCCATTACAAGACCGGCGAGCCGATTCCGGGTGAATTGGTGGCGCGTATGAACCGGGCGTCGGCTTTCGGACGAGCCAGCGATGTGGCGGTACAGAATGCACTCGCCGACATCTCCTATCAGGTTTACAGGGTCAAACCCGAGAAGGTCGATCTCGAGGCACTGACGGACAACGCATTGCACCGCTACACCCTCTATAAGCCGATTCCCGAGGACCGGCGTCTCTACGCAAACTTCACCCACCTGGGAAATTATTCTTCCGCGTACTACACGTACATGTGGGACAAGGTGATCGCGGAGGATTTCTTCGCGCAGTTCGACCCGAAGGATCTTCTCCGTGGGCCGGCGGCAATGCGCTACCGCCGCGTGGTGTTGGAACCGGGCGGTTCGGAATCCGCCAATGAGCTGGTACGGAATTTTCTCGGAAGACCGCAGAATTTGGAAGCATTTCAAAAGTGGCTGGGGCAGGAGTTCGCGGACGGAGGAAGACCGTAAATGCCGAAGGCCATACGAGCGGGTGCATGCCGGCGGCACATCCGTCTCCGGGGCGGGCGAGATAACTGATAGTAGCAGCCATTGCAAGCATCAGCCGTTCTCGGCAAGCCAAGGCATACTGCAGAGTCCAAATCTGGGTTACGATAGTCTGCTCTGGCAGATCGCTTCCCTATCCCTCGAGACCGTACTCTTGATCACAGTCGAAGAAACCAGGACGTCGCCGCGCGCCACAGGACAACCTTTCTACCTGTTCATGTCGCTGCTCCTCGCCGGCATCACCGCGCTCGGTTTCTCTCACACGGTGCCTACGGACCTCGCACCGCCCGGCCTGCCAGTCTTGCTCAAATTCCACGCCGCCATCTTTTTCAGCTGGGTGGTGCTCTTCATTGCCCAGCCTAGCCTGGTCGTCTCCGGCAACATCGCGATGCACCGCCGCCTCGGCTGGTTCGGCCTGGCTCTCGCCTGTGCCATGGTTGGCATTGGCACTGCCGCGATCCTCCTCGCGCTCCGCGCCGATTCACTGCCGCCTTTCTACCCGCCCGGTCTGTTCTTCGTCCGCGGCATCGCCGGTCTCGCCGGCTTTGCCGCCCTTATCGCCTTCGCCATCTTGCGACGTCGTCGACCGGATTGGCACAAGCGCCTCATGCTCTGCGCCGCGATCCTCATCGTCGTCCCCGGTCTGGAACGGTCAATGCCGGTATTCCTCTTCGGCCCGCACTGGTATGTCATCGTAGATGCCGTGGTACTTGCCATCGCGCTTATCGGTCCCTCGCTAGATTTTTTCTCCCGACGCCGCATCCATCCCGCCTATTTGTACGGCGTCGGCGCCATCCTCATCATCCAGGCCACCACCGACCTCCTAGCGCCCACTCCTTTCGCCACTGCGCTGGCGCAAACGCTCGCGGGAACCTGACCCAGGGGTGCAGCGAACCACTGCATCGACGCGGCGCGAGTGTGTCTGCTGCCGCACAAACAAACGTCCTGAAGCCGTGTAGCCTTCGATGGTCAGACTTGTTCAGTGCGCCGAGGCCGATGCGATTCTGGACAATCGGACAATCGAGCGGGCGTCTGGAGAATTAGAACAGTGTATCCATATCTACTAGCGGTCGCCGTTGGCGTGGCAGTAGTACTGTGGGTGCTGTACGGTCGTCGTGGGGCGCACGTGGCCGGGTTACAAAACGACGTTGAGTCACTCAAACGCGACCTACAGCTGCATCGTTCATTGATCGACGCGCTCCCCGACTATCTATACGCTAAAGATCTCGACTGCCGTTTTTTGATCGCGAACAAATCCGTTGCCCAAGCCATGAATTCCACGCCCACTGAAATGGTAGGCCGACGTGATTCGGATTTTTATCCGCCCGGCCTGGCGAAGTCGTTCCTGGCAGACGAACAACTTGTCTTGCGCTCGGGCGAGCCGTTGATCAACCGCTCCGAACAAGCAACGGACAGCCAGGGCAATGACATCATTGTCTTGACGACAAAGGTGCCGCTCAGGGACGAGCGAGGAAAACTCCTAGGTCTGGTTGGTGTCGGTAAGGACATCACGGCACGCGTGCGCGCAGAGGAACAAACGCAGCTTGCGCGTGAAGCTGCTGAAGCGGCGAATCGCGCGAAAAGCGATTTTCTTGCCAACATGAGCCACGAGATACGTACGCCCATGAACGGCGTGATTGGCATGGCGGAACTGCTCCTCGACACCGAACTCGATGCCGATCAACGCGATTTTGCAGAGACCATCTGCGACTCGGGTTCCTCTCTGCTGACTGTCATCAACGACATTCTGGATTTCTCGAAGGTTGAATCAGGCAAACTCGAACTCGAACGGGTGGATCTGAATATCCGCGATACAGTCGAGGATGTGGCCCGGCTGCTGTCCATTCAGGCCCATGCGAAGGGACTGGAAGTCACCGTGCAGATCGACCCCAAGCTCCCTGATTGGGTGAAGGGAGATGCGGGTCGAATCCGTCAGATACTACTCAATCTTGCTGGTAACGCAGTCAAGTTCACGAGCCTCGGGGAGGTGTCGCTCGAGATCGAAGTCATCGAAACATCAGAACTTGGCACTCGCCTCAGATGCGAGGTGCGCGACACGGGTATCGGCATTCCATCCGACAGATTGAATTCTCTATTTACGCCTTTCATGCAAGTGGATACCTCGACGACCCGGCGCTTTGGCGGCTCCGGACTGGGTCTGTCCATCGTGCGCAAATTGGTGGAACTGATGGACGGTGACACCGGCGTCGAGAGCACGGAGGGCAAAGGCTCGACCTTTTGGTTCACGGCGTACCTTCCGGCGGCGACCAAGAGGCAAGCGCCGCTGTATTCGGTTTGCGCCTCGATCAGGGGGCGTCGGGTGCTCGTCGTGGATGACAATGCCACGAATCAAAAAGTGCTCCTGGGTCAACTGGCGTTATGCGAAGTCGAACCGGCTTGCGCCAGTTCGGCCGTTGAGGCAATCCATCTGATGCAGCAAGCTCGGGCATCGGGTCGTCCGTTCGAAGCGGCGCTCCTCGATTATATGATGCCGGATTGTGATGGCGCGGAACTCGGACGTATCATCAACATGGACGAACAATTGAAACAGACTCGTTTGATCATGCTGACATCCGCGGGGCAGCGGGGCGAGGGGCAAATGTTTGCCGACATAGGATTCGCCGGATATCTGTTGAAGCCGGTGGCCTTGAGGGATCTCATCGATTGCCTGATGCGGGTGCTTGCAAACGACGCCCAAACTTGGCACATGCTGGATCAGCCGATCGTTACCCAGCACGCACTTCGTGCGAATCGCAGTCAAACGGCTAATCGTATTTTGCTGGCCGAAGATAACATCGTGAATCAAAAGGTCATCGTCAGGTTGCTGGAAAAGCTGGGCTATGAAGTGCGCGTGGCTGCCGATGGCCAGACGGCTCTCGCCGAATGGCAAACCGGGAAATTCGATCTGATCTTCATGGATTGCCAGATGCCCATCATGGATGGCTATGAGGCGACCCGCGCGATTCGTCGTCTCGAGAATGAAAACATCCACACCCCGATCGTTGCGCTGACGGCACACGCGATGAAGGGTGATGATGATAAGTGCCGGGCAGCGGGGATGGACGATTATCTAACGAAGCCAATTGACCGGGTAGCACTCGAGGCTTGCTTGGATCGATTCCTTTTGAGTTCGCCCTCGGGCCGCCAAAGCGATCAATTGAATCTCCAGGGATCGGCGTCCTCGATCGTTGTTATTCCCAGCCCTTGAAATTGGCCCTCAGACGGTGCGACGGTTATTGTTTTGGCTTGTATTTTGAGTGCAACAGCGGCCAGAGGGGAACAAGAACTTCTGGGTCTTTACCATATTCCGGAGCCTGAAACGACCAGTCGAGAATGGACGAAACTAATAAGAATGATTCGCATTTGTAAATGCGAATGCTTCTTGTTAGAGTTTAGAAACTGCATTCACGTCCGGGATCTCGTATGCCGATCAATCCGCTCCTACCCATGGAGCCGACCACTGCCTTTCTGCCAGGGAAACTGGGCCGACTGACCGCGGCCGGGTTCGCCATCAGCGCTGTGTTCTCGGCCCATGCGCGTGCGGACACCGAGATCGCCGTCTCCGACGACCAACAACCCTCTCTCCCCAGCGTGGAAGTCACCGGCACAGCGATTCATTCGGATCTCGATACCTCGCAGTCCGTTGCGACCATCGACAACAAGGAACTGGCCGAGCAAAACCTCTCTCTAGTTCAAGATGCGCTGCGAAACGTTCCCGGCATCACCCTGAATTCCGGTGAAGGCGGCTCGCATGGCGATTCGGTGAACCTGCGGGGCCTGTCGATACCGGATAGCTTCTTCTTGGATGGCGTGCGCGACATCGGCCAGTACCAGCGTGACACCTTCAACTCCGAAGCGATTTCCGTGCTGTTAGGACCCGCCTCCGCCGTGTTCGGTCGAGGCTCCACGGCTGGCGTCATCAACTCCATCAGCAAACAACCGCTTTTGACGCCGCTGGCCGCGCTCAGCGTCTCTGGCGGCATGGGCGATTACTGGCGCGGCACGGGCGACCTCAACATGCCCTTGAGCGACACCGCGGCGGCACGTGTCACCGTGATGGATCAGCGAAACCAAGTGGTCGATAGGGACCAGGTCGTTTACCGCCGCTATGGCGTCGCCCCCACACTCGCGCTTGGGCTGGGCACACCGACCCGCTTGACCTTGAGTTACTTCAAGGAAGAGGAAAACAATCTTCCCGATTACGGCATACCCTTCATCGACGGGGCGCCCGCGGCCGTCAGCCGCAGCAACTACTATGGCCTCGTCAACTATGACAACACGCGCACCAATACCAATATCGGAACGATTCGATTCGAGCATGATTTCGGCGACGACGTCACCTTGAGCGACAGCGCACGGTACGGCAATTACGGGTTTCGTTATCTGGTTAGCGGCCCGTTCCTGGGCAACGATTACGTCGCGCCCCCGCCCCCAGGAACTCCCTATGCCGACATTGAAGTCTCGCGCGACCAGCCGAGCAGCGCCGGCACGACGAGTCTCGCCATCAATCGCACGGACCTCACGACTAAATTCGATGTCGCGGGATTCAAGGATGTGCTCACCACAGGCCTCGAGCTCAGCAAGGAGCAGTCGAACGTCAGCCGGTTCCTCAACGGGCTTGATGACATTCCTCCGACCCCCTTGCTCAACCCCAACGGCTTTGGCATACCCCCGACACCGCTGGTTGCCTATTCCAATCCGACTGGCAGAGGTAACGACGTCAGCGTGTACGCGCTCAACAGCATCGCGCTCGGATCCCATTGGGATGTCGACTTAGGATTGCGCTGGGATCGTTTCGCGTCGAGCTTCCGCGACTCGAACCCGGATGTGGGGCCGGTGGCCTTCTCGAGAACCGATACCTTCTTGAGTCCACGCGCCGCGGTGATCTTCAAGCCGGACGAGTCCCAGAGTTATTTCCTCTCTTATGGCACATCGTACAATCCGGCCGTCGAATACCTCATCATCGCACCGTCGGATCAAAGTCTCTCGCCGGAGAAAACCAGCAATCTCGAGTTGGGCGCAAAGATCAAGATCTTCGGCGGCAGGGCCGAGGTGACCGGGTCTCTCTTCGATACCCAGGTCAAGAACGCCCGTAATTCCGATCCGGATGACCCGACGATCCAAGATGCGCCGTTCAATCAGCGGGTGAAGGGCGTGGAGGTCGGCATCAACGGGTATGTGATGGAGGAGTGGGAAGTCGCCGCCAATTACACGCACCTCGACGACAAGATCACGGCCACGAGCGACCCATTGTCGCTCGGCAAGATGGCCCCGAATACTCCGCACGATGCGGCCAACGTTTGGACCACCGTCGAACCCACCGAGGACTGGACCATTGGGGCCGGTATGACCGCGGTGAGTCATCGCTATGCGGACACCGAGAACACCGCCGGTGTCCCGGGCTATGTGTTCTTCAATGCGATGACCTCGTACAGCGTGAACGCGCATCTGAAACTGCAGTTAAACCTCAACAATGTGACGAATAAACTCTATTTCACCGGCGTCTATTACTCGGGCGTGGATGAGAATCATGCCCTCCCCAGCGCCGGCCGCACGCTCATCGGCCTCGCGAGCTACCGGTTTTGAGGCGCTACATGACCGCTATGCCCACCATCTCTCTCGTCTCGCTGCTCGGCTCGATGCGTGCGGACCGGCGCGACGCGCTGTTCTCGCAGGATGCCGCTCGCGCGGCGCCCTGGATCCGCGCGGTTGCCATGGAAGGCGTGCCTCAGGCTCAAGTGTGCTACGGCCGGCTGCTCCTCGAGGGAAAGGGGGTTGAGAAAGATGTGCCTGCGGCGTTCTCGTGGTTCCAGCGCGCCGCAGTACAAGGCGATGTGGACGCGATGAACATGGTCGGTCGCTGCCATGACATTGGTTGGGGTACGCCTGAGAACCCGGAAGCCGCCGCCGAGTACTACACGCGCGCCGCCGCTGCCGGTCATGCCTGGGCGCAATACAACCTCGGTCATCTCTACTTGGATGGGCGGGGCACCCCGCGCGATGCAACCAAAGCCTACACGCTTTACCGGCGGGCCGCGGATCAGGGGCATGAGCGTGCCATGAACCTGGTGGGTCGATGCACGGAGGAGGGCTGGGGAACGTCCCGCGATGCCCTCGCCGCGGCGTATTGGTATCGACGTTCGGCCGAGGCCGGCTATTTCCGCGGACAATACAATTGGGCTACGGTGCTGCTCAAAGCGGGCGAAATCAAGGACGCGGCTCAGTGGCTAGAGCGCGCCGCGAGCGGCGGCAGCCCGGGGGTGCGCGGCACCGTGACGGCTCTCGTCAATGCACTGGTTAGGCGCGGCGGCGCGGTGGATGTATTTCAGCCCCTCGCTGCCCGTCTGAGCGCCTCAATTCCGTAACGAGTCATCCTGATGTTCCTGCGAATACCACAGATTTTGAATCCCGATCAGCTCGTTGGGCTCAGAACGGCCCTCGCCGGCGATGCCGCGCCCTGGGTCGATGGTCGTGTAACCGCCGGACACCAAGGCGCCTTGGTCAAAAGTAATCAGCAAGTCGAGGAAGGCAGTGCAACGGCTCGCGACTTGGGCACGCTCGTCATCACTCAGTTGGAGCGCAATCCCCTGTTCGTGAGCGCTGTATTGCCACATCGAGTCTACCCACCGATGTTCAATCGCTACGACGTCGGGATGCATTTTGGTACTCATGTGGATGGTGCGATTCGTCAAATCCCCGGAACCGGGCAGAACCTGCGCACCGATTTGTCAGCGACGCTATTTCTGACGGCGCCGGATTCTTATGACGGAGGCGAACTGGTCATCGACAGTGACTTCGGCAGTCAAGAGGCGAAGCTCGCTGCTGGCGACCTGATTGTCTACACATCGACCTCGCGCCACCGTGTCAATCCGGTGACTCGAGGACGTAGGCTTGCTTGCGTATTCTGGATCCAGAGCCTGATCCGCGATGATGACAAGCGCGAGCAGCTATTGGAACTCGACCGCACCATCCAACAGTTGACGCAAAGCGCGGTGGATCCAGGCGTTCTAGTCCGGCTTACCGCGCACTATCACAGTCTGCTGCGCCTGTGGAGCGACGTTTGACACGTCGGGGTTGAAGAGAACGAGGTCTCGCTGGATCGACTCGAACATGAACCCAGTCGCTGGTGGACTCAGTGAAGTGACGCCCCGGCAAGTTTGGCGCTGAAGCTCAAGAACAACATTCCGATCGTACCGGTCCCCACCACCTTCAAGCGGCGCCGGCGGCGGAATGCTTCGGCGAGGTGAGCCCCGCCGAAGATCAATGCCGTGAGATAAAGCGTGCTGCTGAGTTGTACGATCGATCCTAAGATCAGGAATGACAGACCGGGGTGCGCATAGGTGGAGTCGACAAATTGGATGAAAAAAGACAGGAAAAACAAAATCGCCTTCGGATTCATCAAGCTGATGATGAGCGCTGTGCGGAATGGGGCCCGATCGTTGACGGTGACCGGCCGCCGCTCATCGGCGTCGCCTGCGTCGCGCCAAAGGCGCCATGCAGCGCGCAGCATGCCTATGCCCATCCACGCCAGATAAGCCGCACCGGCAAATTTCACCACGAGAAAGAGCGCCGGAACCGTTCGCAGCACCGACGCAATTCCCATAACCGAAGCGACCATCAGGACGGTATCGCCCAGGAAGACCCCGCCCGCCGCCCGATAAGCAGCCGCAACGCCAGAGCGCGAGGCAACGGCCGCGACGTATAGGGAGTTCGGGCCGGGCAGCAGCACGATCAGAACAGCGCCCAGAACGAAGGTCGGCAGATCGGTTATTCCATACACCATGCGGCCGGACTATCAGCTGGCCCATGGCCTGTGGTCAAGTACTGGCCTTCTTCGCACCCGGGGCATTCTTGTCGGACTGGCGGGTATCTCTCTCGCGGAGCCACGCCCGGCTGCGCCAGTTAGTCCGCCGGTTCCATGCCGAGGTCGGCAGCCGCAATCAGAAGCCGTTCGGCATGTAAATCGAAAGATCGGTACAGCAGCACGTACATTATCGCAGAGACCGGCAACCCAACGACCATCGCGATGTCCGCGCCACCGAGCGCCCGTGCGATAGGTCCCGTGTACAGACCTGAGCTGAAGAAAGGGATCATGACCACAAATCCGCTGCCATAGGCAATCAAGCCACGCCAATTCCATCGCCCATATATCCCGCATGGATTGAAGATCTCTCGAATCGAGTAATGCCCCTTCCGTACCCAGTAAAAATCCACCAAATTGGTCGCCGTCCAAGGTGTGAAGAGATAGAGCAGCACCGACAAAAGATCATTGAATCGCTTGGAAAAATCCTCTGAGGACTCTAACGCAATGGCAATCGCGACGACCGCGGCGACAGCGAGACTCTTGAGGCGATTGGCGACGTTGCAATCCACGGGCTTGATCGAGTCCGCCACGCTAAGCAGCGTCAACGAGGCGCCATAGAAATTCAAAGCAGAAATTGTCAATAGCCCCAGTAACGCGGCGGCGAGTAGAACGCCGCCAAAGCCAGGAATGATTGTGTCTGCGGCGGACTCGATTGCTGCCGGCATGTCGAGAAGCGGCGCCAGCGCCGCCGCCACGCTGCCGACCAGCATCATCCACGTTCCGCCGAGAAATGCACCCAAATAGGTCCACCAAAAGGACGCACCGACACCGACTGTACGCGGCAAATACCGTGAATAGTCGGACACGTAAATCGACCAGCTCATTTGGTAGGCTGCTGCTGCAAAGAATTGGGCGAGAAAGGGGATGCCACGGAATTGACGTGAATCGAGTTGCGCCGCAGGCAGATGAAACTTCCACATCGCGCCGAGTGAAAAGACGCTGAGCAAGATGAGGACAAAGAGTGCGAAGCGCCGCTGAGCGGCGTGAATCTTGTCGTAGCCGGCCACGGCCAAGGCGACGGCGCAACCGGCGAATATAACTATTGTGATTGGTGAGGTTGGTGACGCCGCTTTGTACAGTTGATGCCACGTTTGCGCAGCAATCACCTGATTGAAGGCGTTGAAACCGATGTAGGCGACTAGCGCAACGACCCAAACCAGCAACGCGCCCATGTAACCGAACTGCGGCCTGGATTGAATCATCTGGGGAAGACCCAGCTGTGGTCCCTGGGTGGAGTGGAATGCCATGAAGAACGTGCCGAGCGCGCAGCCGGTGGTCACGGCGGCCATGGTCCAGAGCAAATTGCCTCCGCGTGCAATTCCAATCACTCCGGTAGCCAAGGTAGCGAGATTTGCACTTCCGGAAAACCAAACTGGCCAAAGGTGCCACACCTTGCCATGGCGTTCCGCTAACGGAACATAGTCGATTGAGCGGCGTTCAATGATTCTTCGTTGGCCCACACCGGTAGTCTCTATCGCATACGACGGCTGGCCTATACGGTTTGTGACGTAATTTTGACCGAAACCGACGACAGAGGCGTTGGACGGCCCAATACGGCGCGTTCTTCCCCTGGCGTCTGCCGAAACTCTCTTCTGAAGGCGCTCATTGCGCACGCGGATATCGTCACCATCAATGCCGCCGACAAACAGTTGGCGTCGCTGGGGCTCAGCTTTGGTCAAGTGACGGCGATCAACCCGCGCGCGGTGCTGTGCCATTTGGATGCGTTCGGTG
>Ga0116226_10002646_pt1 | contig 15658 bp, 11 predicted proteins | sample S1TSphfallax_FD_89692 | JGI IMG/M metagenome (GOLD analysis project Ga0116226, IMG submission 89692) | Host-associated microbial communities from peat moss isolated from Minnesota, USA - S1T2_Fa - Sphagnum fallax MG | ecosystem: Host-associated > Plants > Peat moss > Unclassified | place: USA...
ATTCGGCTGCCACCGCATGGAACGTCCCACACACACAGCGAGCCTGCGTGTGGTCCGCAGATTTCACCAGCCGGCCTCTGTCTGTGTCTCTTCCCAATTCGTCTCCTAAATCCATCTTCGCCTGAAACCGCCTGAACCAGATCCACAAGGTGGGCAATTTATAAAACACCTGTTTTGATACTCTGGGACAAATAACCACCCTCCCCCCGTCCAAGCCCTGCTCAGAAAACACCGCATTCTGTGTTTGGACACAAAGAAAATCTATGTAGGGCTTTATGAGGGGCCACCTCACCATGTGCAATTAGGCTTTAAGAGGGGGCCACCTTACCATGTGCAATTGGGTTTCAGGAGGGGGCCACCTTACCACCATGTGCAATTTTTGCTAGGCATTTCAGGTCGAAAACAGACCCTTCGGAAAGGCTGGCCTCCTACCTCCCCCCCTCCCTTTAAGCACTTGGAGAAAATTTGTAGTGTATGTGGAGGGCACCTTATACCCATGAATTTCCCTCTTAGAAATTGGGAGGGATATTATGCCTACTCCCCAGGAGTGGGAGAGAAACTATGCCTACTTATAGGTGTAAGAACTCTCCCACTATTGAGGAGTAGGCATAAAAACCCTTCCATCCATATGCCTTGTGATTTACATAGTTTTGATTCCTGATAATTTTTGCCTCAAGCTTTACAATAGGTAAACCCCATGGGTGGCGGGCATTCCCAAAATGTGGGGCCAGACTTGGCTATCGCCTCATCCTAGGCCCCTTATTTTGAGAATGCCCTCACCCTAGGGCTTTACCCTACACTTTTTTTTCATTTTTCCCCTCGTAGTGATTGGGTATTTGCCCAAGTACTACAGGAATTTTAGGCTCTCATTTTTTGTTTTCTTTCTTTTCATGCCCATTGGGTACCTGCCAAGTACCACTGTGAATGAAATTCTAAGCAGGGCTTTCTATATTCACCAAATTCCAAAGCCCATGGCCTCAGGATTTATCTAGTCATCCTATAGCCAATGTATATGATATAGGTAATTGATTTCTTATAATGTCCATCACATTGCAAATAGAGTTTTAGGTTTACATAACACTGACAAGCACTCTGAGAAATTTCCTAGTGTATTTGGCAGGCACCTTATATCCATTAATATTATAGGAGAGATCCTACACCTACTCCTTAAGAGTAGGAGGGAGATTATGCCTAGGCCTTTTGTAAGATCCATCTCATTCTTAATGAGTAGTTGTAAGAACTGTCCACTCATACACCTTGTGATTCACATAAGTAAGTTCATAATAATGTTTGTCTCATGCCTTTTAAGATGGGTGAAGCCTATGGATGGAGGATGTTTCCAAAATGCATGTGTGAGCTTGACTTTGCCTCATCCTAGGCTCCTTATTTTGGGACTGCCCCCACTCTGCCATTTTACCCCCTCACTAAAATGCTTAATAAGCCAGAAATGTGCGAAATTGGGTCTTTGTTTGATGTTGCTTCATGTTTTGAAAGTTCCTCACAGATTTTGCAAGGGTTCATTCCTGTTTGAAGAACCCAATATTGGAATTTTTTTTTGGGACATAAGTACTGAACTTGGTTGCCATTCTAAGTGTCATACTTGGATGCATGCATATAGGGCATGAATGTTGTGTCAGAAATCCTATTTTGGCAATGAAACTCCCAATCCAGCTGGCTTGAGTGACCCAGCACCCACCAGTGAACTATCCAAAAAAATCCTATTCTTGGAGACAGCTTCCACATTGCACGGAGACGACAAGCTTTGCTTGTTGTCTTCTTTTATCTTGTTCTTGGCGCCTTTCGAAAGGGGATGAGTCTTTTTTTTTCCCCTACTACCTCCACATTGCATCGAGACAACTAGCAAAGTCTGGTCTTTTTCTCATGCTGCCTCCACATTACACATAGATATGAGCAAAACTCATTGTTTTTTTTTCCTATTGCCTCCACACTACAGAGAGCTTGTTGTCTCCTTTTTATCTTGTGACCTCCACATTGCATGGAGATGACAAGCAAAGCTCGTTGTTTTTTTTCTTGTTGCCTACACATTGCATGGAGCTGTCATCTCCTTTTTTTTGTTCTTAGCACTTCTTGAAAGACAATGAACTTGTATGGAGCTCATCATCTCCCTTTTTTTTGGTTATTGGCTGCCTCCACACTACACAAAAATGATGAAGTTTGTTCCTTGTTTCCTTTTTTTTTGTTTGTGGGGCCTCCTAAGAGACTTGCTTGTTGTCTTCGCAGTTTTTTGTTCTTGGCACCTCCCAAGAGACAATGAACTTTGTTTGTTGCCTTTTCTTTTTAGTGCTTGGCACCTTTTGAAAAATGACGAGCAACATCTTTTCCTTTTTTTGTTCATGGCACCTCTTGAGAGACAACGAACAAAATTCATCATCTTTTTTTTTTTCTAGTTCTTGGTGCCTCTTGAAAAATGATGAACAAAGATCTTCATTTTCTTTTCTTTGTTTTTAATGCCTTCACACTACATAAAAATGGCCCATAGTGATGCACCCCCAAACTCCTTGAGAGATCCAAATGTGAGTCCCATAGTGAAATAAGAAAAAAAAAAAAGAGTCGAGGCATGTTCCTTATTTCACAACATTTTGGGGGTAAAAGGGCATGTTGGAACTTTAAGATGGAACTAAGATAAATTCACAAGCAAAAGTTTAACATGAAATCAACTTGCACAACCTAGGAAAGGGGGTGGTTAGTGCAAGATAAATGCAAGTGATGTGACAAACTTAGTAGGAACAACCTCAAACACAAGTTTTACACAACCTGCAACCTTTGGGAGGAAGCACCACTCCTCGCCTTATAGTATATTATGTGATTTCAATGGGGGCTACATTCAAATGACATTTTTTCCCAAAACTTCCAAGTGGGAGGCCCAAAATTGAAACTTTTGTTGTCCCAAAATTTTGGATGTTCAAATCTTCCTTAAATCAAGCTTATTTCGAACATCCAAAGGAATCGTCTTATAGCCATCAAAAAGATCTTTCCAACAATGTATCGAATGCCCCAGTTGGAAATCATTTGACCCCTGTTTTAAAGGTAATTGTGGTTAAAAGTTAAATTCCCAATTTGACTCCTGACCTTTTTTTTTATCATAATTCATGCAAAAGGAAAAAAATTATCTATGCAACTACCAATTCTACACAATTTAGATGCCTCATACATAAACTCATGAACAATCCCAAAATAATTTAGACATCTACATGCTCCAAGTTTAAGAACATTGGTTACCTTGTTGAAGGTGAGCAAATTTGAGAAACTTAATTAACAAGATCCTTGTACACCCTTCTAATTCCTTCAATTTTGTAATTCTCATTAACTCATTATGTGATGTTATCATGTTAGGTATGAACATTTCCTTCATTTGCACCGTCACACGATCAATGAGAACAATTTGATCTCCAATCTTACTACCATGCAACCCATGGATCATTGCAAAAGCAATTTTTTTATTGGAAATGAGGTCCCAAAGGTAAACATTAATGCCAATTCATTTCTGTAGTAAACAACACATGCAACATAGAAAATCTCACCTGCCCCAAAGAATCTAGTATACTTAATATTTTTTCTTTTCAACAAAACTACCCAAGTTCTAATAGTAGCCAAGAACCATAAATTAATAAGGCAATATAATGCATTTACTTGCCATGGACTAACCTTGGCCATTGAACTTGGCACCTTAGTTGTTTGTAGTGAATGAAGTGTTGGGTCTTGCATAAATGTCTACCAAATAATAATGTTCACCAATCAACCCTTCATTGCAATGCGATGATCTACTCTCATCATTAAAGGAAATACTTACATCTAGTTGTTGACCCTATTGCCACACAATAAACTAGACAAAATAAAGTAAACTATTGAACTACAAACCCTTCTAGACTACATCCTATAAATGAAAGGCCAACTAGCATGCAAATGGTCATCAAATTTACAAGTTTTGGAGTCCACAATGAAGGTGAGTGTAATATTACTTACATTATATTAAATTAAGGTGTATGTTGCATTATGGCCTATAGGGTAACTGAAATTGTTCTATTACACGAGAATGCACACGTGTTACATGTGGTTGTGGTGTGTATAGTGTTTGAAGATGTTTTCTACCAACATATGCTTGTGATGCTACAATTGGTCTTGGTCTATAAGGTGCATTTGTAGGAGGTGGGTAACTTTTGTTATTTGGAGGTCGATATTATTGTGGGGAAGGTTATACAAAAGCACTAGGTGCCTAGCTATATACTTGTTTTTATGGTCTAACTAGCCCAAGCCCTAAAAGACATGCACATTTTGTTGTGCCTTACATGCACACACCATGACCAAAACCAAAAGTTTGTGAAGAAACAAATTCCTAGAAAGAAAAAACCTTGATTATATGCATTTTTACATATTGTCCATCATTTTTGGAAATCCTAAATGCACAATTAAATTATATGAAACCTTACTTATGTTGCATAAGAAACCTTTGTAGCTAACTCGGGGCTTGGTCTCCTTATCGTTTGGAAAAAGCTGGCGCCATAACATCCTCCTCACTATCACCTACCCCCTCACTTGGTGGAGGGCAAAAGTTTTCATCAAGATCATCATAGTTTTTTTCTTCAAAGTCATCTTTAGTTGCACCTAGAAGGGTTTTATTTTCAGCCATGTTTGGCACTTGTACTTTTGTTGCTAGACAACTACTTTATTTAGGAGGTCCAACAATTGGTACACAACCAACAACAATGGGTTTGGGTGTAGCCACCTTCACAATGTGTTCTTTCAACCTACACAAAGAAAAAAAAAGTCAAATGCTAACCTCCACCACTAACAAGCAAAATTTTGTGGACACCCTTGGACTAGAGATAACAACAAGAAAGCTTTGGCAATGAAACTTACTAAGGCCCAAACAATAACTTAATCCAAGAATGGGTCAAAGCCTAATTAATGGGATCGAACTTTAAAACATAATTGAGTTATATAAGAAAACACAAAAAAAAACATGACAACATGAAGACTTATTGTTGTTTACACTGCAATATATTTTCCAATCATTTTTTGTTCGTAGCAATCTTCTATTGCCTCAACTTTTCGTAAGGGTTGATTTCTGGCTATTGCATTTGATTGCTTGAGCAAATCATCCTCCCCATAAAACTTAATATGCACAACCATACAACCACTAGCTAAAAGCATAATGGTTAATAGTTGCAAAGCTAAACTCATTGCCAACATTTATAGGAAAAAAGACCTCCAAAACAAGTGCAAAAATCTTAAAGCAAAGTGAATGGTAGGTAGGGTCAAGGTAAGTTACCAAGATTTGAAAAGGCAAGCCTTGTAATCACACACTTTTAGGTGACAATGCAACTTTCCAAAATTCAAAATGGTTGTTCCTATAGGGCATCAATGGCAAATATGCAATTGATAGATCCACATTGTTTGATTTCCCATCTACGAGTTGACAAAAGTGAAGGAACCTAAAAAATGCAAGTACTATTTCCTCAGGTCTACTTACAACCCTTGATTCAATTATACCAAATAAATAAACCTAGATGTGTAGGCATGTGTATGTGTATGCATGTTTGACCTTCAATTTGTTGGATTTTGCATTATGAATGTGTTTCCAATCTTATAACAAAATTAATTGATTTTATATTTACAAATAAATGCCTTAATTTAAACATGGGTTGGATGGTCACTTTTTCAATGTGATGCAATATTGAAATATATGTGGACAATTTTGCTTAAAAACAAAGTTTCACTTGACACTAAATCACCTTTGGTCCAATTTATCTTACATAACAATTGGAATTTTCCTATGGCAATGAATTGTTGGGTGCACGCATGTTGACCATGCTAACCATAAACAACATTATGGGTTTAAGGTTTAACATTGCCTTTAACATTTTGCATGAAGGAATATTCAGCCCAATTTGTGCCACAAATTGGCAAAGTCTTTTAGTCACCTACAACAAGAATTAGTTAGAAGATATTGATTGTAGACTCCTTGGTTTTCCTACCCACCTTTAACTTATAAAACACTATTCATCTCTACAAAAATTATAGTGTAGGGAATCTATGACATTCCAGTAGTCTATAAATTTGGTTTATTCATGCACCCCACCCTCAAGTACCATAAAGGTTGTTCAAGACACATGAGAACATGGTTGCCAACTTGAATAAAACATCAAGACGAACCCTCTAACTACATTAACGGCAAATATAATGAAACCCCTTATGCAGAACAATTCCCATTGTTTCATGTATCAAAACTAATAAATTGGTATAAGTAAGCGCATTCATGAATATGAACTTCACTACATCAATTGCAACATCAACTAGTTAGCCTCACTACACCATCCAATGACTTATCTATTTCCCCTATTACAAAATGTGTTTAATTTCAACAAACTACATGGTAAGAACAAATCCAACCTAAAGTCCATGCATAATCCTTACATGGGTGGCCGGATTGCTAATTCCATTATAGGGAGTAGTAGTGGATCAACGAATCAACATTTGAATTTTGTAGCTAATTTCAAACACCAAAACTAGTTTGACTACCCTTAATTTCATGTAGATGATCACTTTACTCCATGTGCAACACCAAATCAACCATTCAAGCTACTTGTAATCTTGCTAGCCTATAGCTAAGGCACACCTGTCACTGGTAAAATTGGAATAACGAGTTTTGCTAAACTATCTTGCTCTATATTAAATACAGTGTTGCCTAATTGAGTGGGGAGCCAATATTGCATGATTGACCATCCCAATATATTTTTCAAAGGAAGTGGGCCCTTGCAATTGAAAACAATTAAAAAGATTCTATAACCTAAAGCGTGGATTCATAGTAAAAGGAGCAAAAACAGTTGTCAAATGTAGTGTGATATTGTACCATGTCTACTTTGAAAGACAAGTTTGTGTAATCTATTTATTCAAATTATTATTTCTTTTTGCAATTATACTTATTTGCTAATGATCTTCATCTTAGACAAATTTAAAGTCATTTCATTAAGTTTTGAAAATCCTTTCAAGCACATAAAACACTTAAAATGCAATTGTCAAATAGTGCCTTTAGATTTGAACGTCCTTTTTGTTTATCAAAATGTGCACCATTCATCCTCAACACTTTAACCTAGATTTTAAATGAGATGCAAAATTCATTCATGATGAAAAAACATGATGTTGCAAGGAGAATTTGGGTGGGTGGATTGAATCCTAAGCACAAAAAATCTAACATAAAATCAGAAGTCTTCAATGAAATAGGTTCATTCAAAACCTATTCATTCATATTGTAAAGAAAATATTGTTACAAAATGCCCACAAGAGATAAGGTAAGCATTATATGCATACCATAGGTGAGAGGCATAATTGTTATTGCGGTTATCGCCCATCACAAATACATTGCCTTTAGGTACACACTGGGAAAACCCACGAAAAGTACTCAGCATAATGCAATTGATCCATTAGACAATGTATGCACACTATGGACAATCGGCATCCTTGAGTTACTTCTTATCAATCACTAGCTATGCAATCCAAGTGCCATCACTTGTCAATAAACACACTTTCTCCCTCTACTTTCCATATAGTTATGTGAAACTGATACCCTGTTTTACATATGTTGTGATTAACATACTAATCTACTCATCTTTTACAAATGCAAGACTTAGTCAATGCCAGTCAGGAGCCAAGATACCATGACCTTTTGAGTTCAATTTCCCAACTTTAACCCAACAAATTTAATCAATTCCTTATGATTCCATGAACATGATTACAACCGAATAATGCAAATAACCCATAAAATAACATGATTACAAACCCCCACATGGTCATGGAGAAGCTACATTCATCTTCTAAGTGTAATCACCATATGTTTTATTTCACATGCATTTTTCTTTTAATCCAATATCATTGACCATGCAAGTAAGAGCCTAGAAAGATCATGGGATATGAGATATATAAATTTCACATGTATCTATATAGAGAAAATGTGATAGAAACCTAGCTTCCAAATAATATTACATAGTACATTCACACCTACAACGCATCGAGACCCTTGGAAATGGCTACCATCTACAATTCATGATTGAAAATGATATGGCTAATAGGGTCTTTTCGAGATCCTCTAACAATTAATTGCCTTTATGAGCAAGGTTGGGTGTTAAAGAGCGAATCCTTCTACACAGAAAAAGGAGGGCATGGCTAGGAAATAAAATCACATGAGGGATTTGATTTACCTTTTGCACGGCTACAAGGATTGTAATAATCTTTTGGATAACATGCATAAGACATTGGTGTAATAACCCCAATCCACAATTAAGCAAACTACATCTACAAAGCACTTGCACTATCTTCGTATAAATGTCTTCATGATAACTGCAACCCAATTAGTATACATTCACATCAACAACTTGCTTGAAACAACTTGTATAGAATGTAATTTTTTTGTAACGAATATTTTTGCTTACATATCCAATCTTCTAAGCCATATGCTAACTTATTTTTTGGATACATAAGCCCCTATAATCTTGTGTGTGTGTGTGTTTTTTGCAAACCCATGGCCCATGTACACATGAAGTATTAGGTTTGACTTCATATGGTTTTATGCATCTTGCACTTGGTCCCTTGTATGGGTTGAAATAATTCTAGCCATTCAAGAACAACGTATGTAACAAAGATTTTATATGTGCATATCTCAACCTAGTACATGATTATCTTTGTGAGGTGTTGATGACTAACATTCCAAGATCACTTTCAAAGATTGCCACCAAAATTGCATGTTCACTTATAGGTGCACCTTGCAAATGCAGTAATTCACAAACAACAAGTCAAAGCATTTAAGTTGCAATTCCAACAAATTGAATTTCCAATTAGTTCCCTTGTCCTAACATCTTGCCTGAAATGGGTTTCTAGGCATGAAACTTTTGCATACTTACATGGTTGTCCTATAACAGATGGAAAGACCATTGACACTAGAAGATGGTGACAATGCCTACATGGAAAATAAAGATAGAGTTGTTTACATTAGTAATTTCCTCATTGGGGAGCACGCATATTGTCAAGGATAGGCTATGGGGTCTCAAGAAACAACATAGTGGTAGCTTACCTCTTTATAGTTCACCATCTCCTATCTAAGTAATTAATAATGCCCAATTCAATAGTCAGCCCAATTTGATTCATGGGAATAAGTAGTAGGAACATTCACCCCCACATTGTCTAATAGAAGCAACCTTCTTCCTTTGAGTACAATGACATGTGACGTGCTTCCCATCCTTAACAAAAAGGTATGAGTTTCTTTGTTAATCCAACCTCATCGACCAAATAACAATCAACTAAAGAAATCATGGGGTATGATAGAGATAAATTCAACATGGTAGTATAGAAAAAAAATGGCCCTAGACTAGAAGTTTTCCACACCCATTCGACTAGCAAAAACACAACATAAGGTAATAAAAATGATGAAAACCTGGCTTAGGGTTTTGAGCTTCAAACCCTAAAAAAAAGGCTTTTACATAAGTAACACGTTTTTTGTAAAACAAATCATTAGTGTAGCACAACATCTTGAATTAGCTAAGTTTTTGTCTACAAATTCATTATTTCTTTGTAAAAACCATAATATCCTACATGAAAAATTATCCAGTAGGAGGTTCAATGACACCAAGAAAGTTTAAAAGGCTTCATTCAAATAGTGTTGATGGAAAAGGAAGCAAATGTAAATGGATGTTGAAGTACTCATTACATTACCCTATTGTTTCATTTCTAGGGTAGGTTCACTAGGCTTGTATTAGATGGTTGTTTGCAATTAGAAAATGCTTTGATATAAAATGTTATAATGGCATGCTAAGGTACAGTTAAAGATTAGGTGCTCAATTATTGATTTTTAACCCAAAAATAAGGTTAACAGATATTGAATTATTGAGCTTAGGGTAATTAAGCAAGCAAATTATTAAGGGTCATAAGGTTCAACATGTTGCACCAATTGCTATTACTTATGTTTGTATTAGGTAGAAGTTTAATCCCACCCATCTTCACATCCTGGAACCCATTGTTTTCATGATGATGGGTGGTTTATTAATCCAATTAACTATTGTTAGGGTTCACATGAATGGTAGGGGTTCAACACATAGTTTTAGTGTGCATGGGCTTACAATTAAGTTATCCAAAAATCAACTCAAGGCAGTGGCATTCATTGTGCATAACTTTTAGGTGGGTTTCATTTTCCTAACCTATGTGAAACTCTTGAAGGGTGCTTTTAGTAAAGTAGAGTTGCAAAAAATGGGGACCCAATTAAAAGAGGGTAATGCAAAATGGTTTAATCATGAATTTGGGCTATGTAAAAAAGGTTTGGATATTAAAAAGATAGATGACAAGGTTGCATACTTACTGAATGTAGGGCATTGTGGGGCATTTGGAACTCTAGGAATGGGTTTAAGTATGAAAGTTGTAACAACCTAGTGCTCATTGCTAGAATTCAAGAATTATACATTATTGTTTACCAAAAAGAAAAAATCACAAACAATATTATTGCATTTAGGTTCACAAAGGGAGTGCTTGTAAAAAAAAAGGGTATGTGGTGAATTGGGCCCTATTCGCACAATAAGCACAAAAACCTAAATCAAGAAGGGACCCAAGGAACATTCAATCTCGCATTGGTAGGAAGAGGAAGAAACCATTATCTCCAAAGGATGTTGGAAAAACATATAGGAAAGTTTTAATAGGTGGGCAAGAGAACCCAACAACATAAACTTCTAGTGTTAGTCATGTGGTGTTGGGCCTCATGAACCTTGCGATCCCCTGTTGAGTCCACAAAACATATGTCTTATTCAAATTGCTACTACTACAAGCCAAATAGTTGTAAGGTTGCAGAAGGAATTGGTTTAGATGGAAGGTGAAAAAGATAGCCTTTCCCATGATGTTGACTTACACTCAACAAGAGTGCAGCATTGCCAAAAAGATGTAATTGGCACCATAGCCATGCAAGGCAATATGAGAACACTACTTGAGAGGGTGTCAACAACTAACTTGTTTGACAATGTGTAGGGCAAGCTTTCACATACCAACCAAGACTGGGATCATATTGAAGTTGAATATAGGGACCTTAACTCATGTTTCCAACAAGTCATGGAGTTTTTTCACAAGGCAAGGGCATTTGCAACTACCACAAGGGCATACACTACTCTGAAGCTTAAACTTGATGTTGTTGACTCCTTGATAGCTTCAACTTGTAAAAGCATAGAAGGTGCAAGGAAGTGGTTATCAATGTCACAAGGTTATTCCAAGGATGGAATAGGGAATAATCCCATAGCTATTACCCCGAAGCCCATATCCCACCATACCTTTAGAACAATAGAACCTAAAATGTTGCCACTCAAACCCTGCCCTATGTGTTATTGTTTTTTCCAATTGTTAGACATGTTCATGGCCACTTGTGGTTGTATGTGCCATTGTTGGTGCATTGGATTACATTTGCAACAATCCAAGCATTGTGCTAGGGAATCATGTGGCACATTATTTAACAATGAACGAGCCACTAGTGTGGGATTCAAGATGGTGGAAAATAGATTGCCAAAAGTTCATTCACAGGCCCAACAAAATGGTATTGCCTAGATTTTACCCTTTTCATAGCAAAGATATCACTTGAGGCCCATATCTATTCCTCTTGTAGTTGATATTTTAAGGTAGGATGTATAGATTTGACCACAATTTAATCACACACATGCATTACTAATGTGTGGCACCAAATTTGGTGTTGTAGGGATCTCAAATCCCAATATTGAAGTAGGAGTAAATAATGGAGAATAGGAGAATTCAGGAACATTGCAACTTTTGTGTAGGTCAAAGAGGAAAATTGTAATTGCAATATCTTCTTCTACAAGTTCTAATGGCACTACTAGGGCCTTATAAGCAAACTCTAGAGATTTAGTGATCTTGTAGTTACATGATTGATGACTTAGTGTTGAATAAACATGATTTCATGAATTGTTTGTTTTGACCATATGCATTTTCAAACATATGCACAATACTTGAATATGTTAGCTCCTAGCTAGGTTTCATCTTTTGTGCCTTCATAGATCAAGGGATTGTGCTTACATAAACATTCTTTCTAGGAGGACATACCACATTTTATTTTATTTTTCCAAGCCATTTATAATAGCAAGGATCCCACTTAGTATTCTAAGAATATCTGGTGAACATTTGATTTATTTCCAACATTATAATGAAATGAGGCAAGCTTCTAGATTTATTGATTTTTCTTTGTGCATAAATGCAAATGTCACAAGAGTAATATAGTTTCATTTCCCTAGTTTCCAAATTTTCTTCTCATCTTCATTTGTCCATTTTCTATTAAATTGGGTGGCAAATAAAGAAATATAGACAATTACTTCAAGATAGCCATTACCCTACATCAACTCAAATAGGCTTCTACATAATGCAATCATAGTACTCCTAGAGCATTAAACTTGCAATACATAGAGGAGAAATGTTAATTAGGACATAGTTCATATCATTTGGATACACAATCCAAACACAAATTTATATAGCCTTTATGTTACTCATGTTCACCAACTTCCATGACCATAGACAAATGTGTTCTGGTTTACAAGAATAGGACTTACATAGGCATTGGCCATAATCTTTATTCACAATAAAAGGAGCCAAAAGTGCCAGGGTTCGGAAACATACTAAAATCAAACACAAGGCAAAGTGGCATTGTAAGCTTTGGATTCCTAGAATAATTGAAATATTGGAAAATAGAATAAGACATGGCAAGCTTGGATTTGTGAGTTTCATCTCAAATAAAATATGACAAAGAATTTACAAATTATGGTATTCATTGATTCGAAGGTGTGATATCACAACAGGTGCATGATATTTGTAAAAGTCATAATCAAGAAAAAAATATGTTTCATAAAACAAAAACCCTAAAATTGGAAGAATTTAATGAGGAGAAAAGTTCATAGCAACTTTTGACTCCTTAACTTTGCATAACTACCACCTAACAAATCATATGAATGGAAAGGGAAATTGGAGTTTGAACAAAGAGAGAAACCAATCAATTTGTAATTTATCAATAATAAAGAAAAACATTAAAATGGGTCTTTTCATTTGCTAAGTTTTATGAACAACTTGCACAAAATATAAAAAGAAACTTTAAGAAGGATTGTAAATTGTAGTACATACCTTGAGTTTAACAAGTGCCACCCACATGAAGATCACCCATGGAATTTTTTTTAAAAAATCCTTCTTGCCATTTTTCAAAGCTAAAACAACCACTCCATTTACTCTACATAAATTCACAAACATTAAATAATGAACACACAAAGTTACAAAGCTACTACAAAAAACACAACTTACAAGTTACAAAGTAGTTTGAAGCTATGAAAAAACAACAAAACTTTAAAAATAATATGGAATGGGATTCAAGAGTAAGGAATAGTTGTTTCAACTTTCAAGATTTGAAAGATGAAGATGCACACACTGTTCCAAAGTTGCAACCTTATAACAATAATTAGACATAGCAAATTGGATTTTCATGATTCCAAATGTATTAGTGGATTAACTTCAAGCAACCCTATTTCATGAAATTCAATTATAACCTAGCAAAACACTTACACTTTGTGATTGAAATTTAAGCAATCACAACAAGAACCATGAAACACGCCCACTTAATGGAAGGTATCAAGCCACTAGAAACGATTATTGTTAAGGTTTAAATGTTAATGGGTAATGAAATTGTGCCCTTGCACTTTACAATGACATTCATCCTAGTGATATTATAGGTGCATGGTTTCATTACAAAATGGTAGCACGTTAATTCATCCATCTACATTAGTAGTGAAATTAACTAGAAATATTTTATACCTTCATCACACTACTAAGGGCGAAATTTTGGCCTTAAACACCAAAAGAAAAGGTTGCTCCTAAACATTTAAAGCCTTTGGAATTTTTTTAACATTCCCATTGGGTGCAATCACAATAAAAGGAACCACTAGTGGCAAGGTTTAAGTCCTTTTCAAAGATTAAATTACACATGTGGCCTTTTTGTATTAGTTTATAATTCATTCAAAAAAATAGTTTTTCAAGTTAGATAATGGCTAGATATCAAATTTGAGGCCAAATATGACCCAAAACATAGTAAATAATTAGATTTTTTACATTATGCTTTACATTAAAATCAAATGTACAACTTTTTTAGTAGCCATGATGATAAATTATGAACTATTTTAGTCAATAAGCATGTTTGAAACCATTTTAACTAGTCATGTAAAAAGGTTTCAATACAAGCATGTAAAAATATTTTTGAATGATAGAACATATGGCCCACTTCTTCTGAAGTATATTAGAACTCATACAAAATTTGAAAACATTTGGTGAAGGTTTGAATAACAAAATACACATTCATATATTATGGTTGTTTTTAACACCTATCAATAAGTCTTTTGCATATGCAAAAGGACCTTCATAACACAATGAAATGATTTCAAATTCATAGGATGATAACTTCATGAGTAAATGAACATAATGTAGAAAATGGTATATTTATATCAAATTAAAATATTATATGTGATACATTTTCAAAGTAGATAGGTTACATAAAATATTGACTGTCAACAAGTCGTTTGACTTTTTAAATTGTGATCTCAGCCCACCTCCCAAATTGTGAAAATTTCTAGAATCTAAGAATTGATGCATTAAACAAATAAACAATAAACTAACCATTACATTTGAAATCAAATCATGGGTTAGTTTTAACAAAGATTTGAGACTCAATGATTTGGGCATGACAAGATCCAACACTATGATTGACACCATTTAAAAGCAAGGATGGTGTTGCCTAAGCCATCATTAAACATTTTAGCTTTGATTTAAGGCACCAAACACCTTTTTCATTGTTGCAACCAATTATAAATTGCTAGAGGACAAAATCAAACAACCATATAAAAATAAATCAAACAACTCGTACAAAGGATTTTTTTGGAAAAAAAAGGCCCAAAACGGCCATATTTCAAGGAAACCAAAATTTGAATCACCAAATTTAGACCATAGGTTTTAACATGTCATCAAAAAGTAATAAGGTTCCCCAAAAAAAAAAAATCCTCTCTAAACTCTAACTATATTTGGTTACATCCTCTTGTGGATGATCACAAGTCCACCTACCTCACAAAATATTTTAAAAAAGAAACCATGATTGCAATAGGGAAATCCTTTTTCCTCTCTACTCACCATGACTTTTTTGTGCGTGAACTATTTGTGTTTCAAACTTGCCTAAGGACTAAAAATTGACAATCAAGGTAGTATCACCATTGGTAAGTTTTGAGGTTTAAATAGGTTCAAGTCTAGATTATGGATCACATTTTAGGATCTCTTGACTAGACATTCCAAGTTTTGTTGGAACTACCATTAAACTTAACTAGGCAAAGTTTAAGACCCTTGGCCAGCTTAATGTCTTCCACTAGGCAAATAGTCTCTTTTCAAAACTGAATAAAAATCTAAAATGGCTGTGTTACACCGCTGAAACAAGTTAAACTTTTTTAGGTAGATAAGTACCATTTTATAAAAATATATAAGCTTGGCCTTGCATTTTAGGCAAGTTATTACATTTTATTGGAAGCATATAATTTTTCTATTTTGAATAGTGCACACTAGTTGAACAAAATAATATTACACCAAAAGAAAA
>Ga0116226_10002647_pt1 | contig 15657 bp, 10 predicted proteins | sample S1TSphfallax_FD_89692 | JGI IMG/M metagenome (GOLD analysis project Ga0116226, IMG submission 89692) | Host-associated microbial communities from peat moss isolated from Minnesota, USA - S1T2_Fa - Sphagnum fallax MG | ecosystem: Host-associated > Plants > Peat moss > Unclassified | place: USA...
GGGCGGCAGTCCTACGACCAACCCTAGTATGTATGTTCAAACTAGGCTAGGCCCTGAAGGACGCTAAGTGCTCGGCGCAGCGCCCATGACGCCATTGTCCCCCGTGTACCATCCACATATCCATGGATGCATTTACCATGTAGCCATGTTATGCATTACCATGGATGAAGCAGCCATGGGTCCATGGTGCATTACCATATAGCTATATCATGCATTATCATGGATGCATTTTCCATGCATGTAGTAGCCATCTAGCCATGGATGCATTAGCCCAATAGCCATTGATACATTTGCTATGTAGCCATGGATGCATTAGCCCTGTAGCCATGGATACATCTGCTATGTAGTCATGGATGCATTAGCCCTGTTGCCATGGATGCATTAGCATGTAACCATGTCCAACTAGTATTTTGTGTAGGTATAAATTTTAGTGTAATATACCTTGACGTTATTTCAACAACAAGCCATAAATGCATTGTTCACTTCAAGGCAACCTGGCACGGGTTTGCATGCACAAGTAGCACAAGCTCCAAAGTAAACCAACAAGGAAAAATGGCATGTTTCATTGACAATGCGAGACTTGTTTCGGCTGGTTGGAAATCGTACGCCATGAACATGAACCTCAAAACTTGAACTTCGAAACCCACCACCCACATGCAACCCAATGCATGTTTTGATGCTTAGGTAGCCCAAGCCCCTGAAACATATCACCACCAAAACATGTAAAGTTTTAAGAGCTATGTTTCAACCCCATGCACCCATCTTCCATGTTCCCACTTACAATTCCATCCATGAAGCTTTAAACCTTTTTCAATTTGCATTCTCGCCAAGTATTTTTTCGCCAAACTCTAACATCTTCATCACAACTCCCCCACCAAATATTTACTTAGGGTTTTGATAACAAAAAGAGCTCATGGCGATAGAAACATGTTTACTAAAACTAAAACTAGTTCTAAAAACCTATGAAACATGATAGAAACATAAAAATTGACCCAAAACACTGATCAAATATATGGTAGATTTAATCTTGCTTTAAAAGACACTACATGATGATTAGTTGGTTTTTTTCTTACTTTATTCTAATGAACAGTCAATAATACATACACTAAATATGAATAATGTTCTTCAGCCACATTGTTTAGTAATAAGCCCTTGTTCACTACCAACATTACAAAGGTATATCGTACAATTGATGGAATCTAATATGTTGTGGATTATGTGTTTGGGAAATACCCTTGGAAACATGATAGAAACATGTTCATCGAAACTAAAACTAGTTTTAAGAACCTACGAAACATGATGGAAACATAAAAATTGACCCAAGACAATTATCAAGTATATGGTAGATTTAATGTTGCTCTAAAAGACATTACATCATGATTAAATTGTTTTTTTTCATGTTTTATTTTAATCACCCATTGATAATACAAACATTAAATATTAATTGTGTTCTTTAGTCACATCGTTTAGTAACAAGCCCTTGCTCCCTACCAACATTATAAGGGTATATCTTACAATTGATGGAATTTAGTATGTTGTGTACTACATGTTTGGGAAATACCCTCAAAAACATGTTTACCAAAATTAAAACCAGATTAAAAACCTACAAAACATGATGGAAACATAGAAATTAACCCAAGACAACGATTGAGTGTATAGTAGATTTAATGTTGTTCTAAAAGACATTACATCATGACTAGCTTGTTTCTTTTCCTATTTTATTCTAATCAACCATCAATAATATAGACACTGAATATTAATAGTGTTTTTCAACCACACCGTTTAATAACAAACCTTTGCTCGCTACCAACATTGCAAAGGTATATTTCACAATTGATGGAATTTAGTATATTGTGGACTACATGTTTGGGAAATGCCCTCAGAAACATGCCAAAATTAAAATTAGTTCTAAGAACTTATGAAACATGATAGAAACATAAAAATTGACCCAAAGCAATGATCAAGTATACGGTCAATTTAATGTTGTTCTAAAAGACATTACATCATAACTAGATTTTTTTCCCCTATTTTATTCCAATGAATGGTCGATAATATAAACATTGAATATTAATAATGTTCTTCAACCACCATATTTTGGAACAAGTCATTATTCGATTCCAATATTATAAAGGTATTTCTTACAATTAATGGAATTAACTATGTTGTGGACCATGGGTTTTGAAAATCTCCTACGAAACATGATAGAAACAAGCTTACCAAAATTAGCTATGAAACATGATCTAGAAACATACAAATTGACCCAAGATAGCAATCAAGTATATGATAGATGTCATGTTGCTTTTAGAAACATTACATCATGACTAGCTTGTTTTTTTCATGTTTTATTCTAATGAATGGTCGATAATACAAACACTAAATATTAATGGTGTTCTTTAGCCACCACGTTTTGGAACAAAACATTGGTCACTTCCAATATTGTAAAGGTATTTCTTACAATTGATGGAATTTACTATGTTGTGGACCATGGGTTTTGAAAATCTTCTATGAAACATGATAGAAACAAGCTTACCAAAACTAAAGCTAATACTAAGAAACTATGAAACATGATTTAGAAACATAAAAATTGACCCAAGATAGTAATCAAATGTATGACGGATGTCATGTTACTTATTTCTTATTTTGTTTGTTCATGATTAGTTTGTTTCTTATTCTATTTTCTTCTAATTCATGGATTGAATATTAACAATGTTCTTCCAAGCAAAATGTAGAAGAAATTTAGGGTTCCTTGAAACACGCAAGTCCTTGCTACAAATATTGCAAAAATATTTCTTACAATTGATGGATTATAGTATGTTTTGAAACATGTTTCAATGCCTACTATGGAAGATGATAAAAACATGTTTTTCAAAATTAAAGCTAATGTTAGGAAAATCCAAAACATGGTAGATACATGATAGAAATTGAAAACATATGTTGTACTATTGCTCTAAAAGGTTTTACTTAATTAGTAGTTTGTTTGTTATTTTGTTGATTAACTCTCATCAATGCATAATTCATACATTGATCTTGAAGGTGGCATTTTCTTTTCTAATCAAGGAATGAGGCGATCCAAAGGAAATTTAAGATTGGGTGCTCTTGTTCAAATATTGATCATGTTTCCCCTTTGTGACTAAAGACATTCAACAACCAACATCAATATAAACATGGTTTAGAAACATCAACCAACATAAACAGAACATTATTTAGAAACTTAACGTGAACTTGAGATAACAAGTTCTCGTGTGGAGGATGAAAGGAATAGGAATCTCCAAAAGAACATGATATTTTGAAACATGGGCTTCTCAATTTAAAAACTTGTTGTGAAGTTAGAAAATGGGACCTTGTAAAGCTCATAGTGGTTGAAACCTAGATATGCCCAACAAGAGAAACAAGATGCTGAATACTTGACATTATTTCCTTTAATTGAAGGTGAGTATTTGACATCATAGGGTACTTGACATTATAGGATACGTTGATGTTATTTCAACAACCCCAAGTCAACATAATGCAGTCTACATAAAATTTCATCTCGCAAGACTTCAAGAAAGGTAAAAAGAGTTATCCTAATATATTGTTCAAAGGGAAACATGAGGAGATCATGTTAGAAACATAGACTTATAAGTATATACTTATAAACATAAAGTTATAAATATAGAATTAAAATCATAGATTTACACTTAGAATTTTTTTGAAATAACATTTATCATCCATAAAAGACAAATATGCACCTACAAAATGTGAAGGATTGGAATTTTTTTTTTGAAACTTGCCAATTGATTTGTAAAAACATGAAATTTGTATCTAATAATAACGAGTAAGTAACTTGTTTAGAAACATAACTCCTCATTTGTAAAAGTATCTAAAACATGGATTAAAACATGTTGAATCACGGAGCATTTAAAGTTCAAGTTAGAAAGTCCATGTTTAGTTTCCTTTTAGATTTAATGTTTTGAGCTACATCACTATAGTTGAGGAAATCGTGCATGTGTTTTAAGCACATCCCATGGCCATCATTCAATCACTAGAATTTCATTGCTTGTATTGAATGCATAAGCCCACCTTATAATTAGTTGAATATTGTCTATTGCCTTCCAAGTACTTGCTTCAAATGAACCAATAAATGTTGCATGAGCATATTATTCTTAGTAGTGTCCAAAACTAGTTTGAAGATAAGATCACAAATATTTTTCTCAGGGTTTTCAATCCTTTGGGGAGCTGGACTTGTTCTTGGTGTCTATTGTAAAGAAGGCGTGAGAATTGTGCAAGGATTAAGCATGCTACTCAGCCCTCCGTTCAATGTTCCACTCAACAAGCCGCAATAATGTGCAATTGTTCTTTTTGCTAGATCAGGGCGAAAGAACATTAATACTTTAGTTTGATGTTTACATATGTTTCCCTTTTGTGATTGGAGACATTCACAGTAGGCCCACTCAAATTCCAAATTGTAGACCTTGTAATTCCTATGGGGTAGATGCACAATCAAGTGTCACACTTTTGTGACAAAACGATGACTTTTTCTAGGTACCCTTTATTCAAATGTTTTTATTGATTAATATCTCCTTACATATATTAATAATGACTTTGATATAGACTACCAACTTCATTATAAACATTTCTATATCTTTTTTTATTAAAAAAATCATCCATTAGTAGTTATGGACTTTTGAAGTACACAAATATGGAGTGGTCGTCTAACTGGAACATTATAAATTGGATTAATTTGTATTAATTTCCATTCCAAATTATTGTTAGTGATTTGGCATATGTTATATTATGACATTATAAAGTCAAATTAAAATCATATTCATTCACAACTTTAGCCAATTGATAATTTTGGACTTTTCAATGGTCAGAATTTTCATAAGTCCATATAAGATGCAAATAATCTATGTTTTTCATTTTTACTTCTTTCAAAATCATTCTTTTCACAAGATTTATATGGGGCAATTTTAATAAGGACTTTTCTACTTTTTTGTACAAAGTTCCAAAATCTAGAGTCCAAAAAAATGACATCATCATGAGGCTAAAGCATAGAGTTTGGAGTCTAGGTTTAGGGTTTAGGGTTTGTATGAGGTTAGTGCATAGGATTTGAAGTCTAGGTTTAGGGTTTGCAAGGCAAGAAGGTGAATTTAACTTTGTTGTTTTTATTTAATTTGGTTGTGAAGGTCGTCGTAGCTATGGTTTTCTTGTGAAGGTTATGTCTATCGAGCTTGTGGAGGTCATGGGTAATAGCAAAGACATAGATAGGTGTTTAAGCATCATACATGGTGGTGTTGTAGAGAAGGCAAGAGTTGAAGAACAACAATGACATAGTCGAACTCAAAAAAGAAAGGCTCATAGAATAGCTCAATGGGAAAATGGTCAAGAAATTGTGGACCTTTTTGTGCCATATCGTGAGGTTAGAAGGGCCACACAAGTTATACTGCAAACAATCAACAAAACCTTAAGTACATTTCCCGGTGATTTCATAAAGGAAGTGTTTTGTAGAAGGTTTTGTCTAACCCCATCATGATAAATGTCATTCCAAACCCTTATACAATTTTTAAAAAGACATTTGTGGAAAAAGACCTTCTATTTAGGTTAGTGCAATCATTGTTGGAAGTGAAGAGACTGAACATTTCAATGAAATTGGTCACAAAACACGCCATCTTGACTGCCCTTGTTAGTGGTAATTAAACTTCTTAGATTCAGCATAAAGTGATGTTGAAGGTTCATCTTTGAAATGTTGCCATGGCTATTCGTCAGAAGGAGTCCATGCAATCATCTAAAGTGTTATACTAGGCACTATTAATATAAAAGAAGAGGATAGACATCTTGGCTCCTTTTATGAAAGTGATCGTTTATCATGGTGGGCTACAAAAACTCAGATGAGTTTGAAGCGGAAGGATGTGGTGAGGAAAAAAATAGCACCCTATGTGTATGAAGAAAAACCAACTCAATATCTCATGTAAACGTGAGTATTCTTCATCATCTTTACTTTTTTTTCTTTTTTTCAATGTATCATTTGCTTCTTCATTCTAGTTTGTTTCTTTGTGTCCTTTGGGTTTTCTTCTCCTCTATCTTTGTCATGAGTTTTTTACATTTTTTGAACTTTGGGTCTTATTATGCATTAAGATTTGAAAGCTTAGTTTTTTTAAGCCCCATAATTTTAGGATTTGTTCAAGTTTCCTACATTGCAACCTTTAAGGGCTCAACTACAACATACAAACTTGCCAACTTTTTGTAGTTTTCCTTTTTTTGCACAATAATGAATAATAATTGTACTTCAAATGTTAGAGCTATCATGAATTGATATTTTGTCTTTTCTTGTTCAATTCCAAACTTCATTCTACCGCAATTATGTTGGTTGCATCAACCACGATTGAAAAGGAACTATAATGTTGGCATCTAGTTGACTTAAAATTTGGCTATGTGGATCTCTAGTGGTTTTATTAGGTAGATTCCATTGGGATCTATGGTCTTATTAAGCAAATTGGGCTTACTAAATATGAACATAATTGCAAGTTTTATTAACCAGTTTCTAGTTCCCCCAAAGTTAGTTGATTGGTGACATGATTTCTATACCTGGACATTGGAAAATTGTCACACCTTTCCAACTTACTCTGCTATTGTTCAATCTTCCAAATTCTACAAGCTTAATTACAATTAGTACAAACTTCAAAACTAAATCATGAGTTAATATCTCTTATATATGATCTTGTTCAATTTTAATTGCTTTCATTTTGCTATAACTTATGTTGGTTGCATTAGCCATAATTGAAAAAGAACTATATTGTTGATTACTAGTTCAATGAAGATTGGGCTATGTAGATCTTTGGTCTTTTTACACAAATTTTATGGGGATCTTTGGTCTTATTAGTAGATTCTAGTACAACCTTACAAACTATAATTCAAATTGAAGTATGTTCATGGGTACATATATGGACAATTTGCAACTCAATACTAGCCTTCTTCATGTTGTTGCAATTTATGTTGGTTGCATCAACCAAACCTACAAGGACACCTAATGTTGATGTCTAATTCATTCAAGATTGAATTATGGGGGTCTCTAGTGTTGTTAACCAGTTTCTAATTGCCAAAAAGTTGATTGGTGGTTTGATTTTTATACCTAGACATTGGAAAATTGTCATGCCTTTCCAATTTATTATGTTGCTTTAAATTCCCTATTATACAAGCTTACAAATTGTACTTCAAACTTCAAAGCTATCATTAATTAGTATTTTGTATGATCTTGTTTGATTTCAACCTTCTTCATTCTGTTATAACTTTTGTTGGTTGCATTAACCACAATTCAAAATGAATTGTAGCATTGACCATTTGTCGTATTTTTTAGGTTTTATATGAGCTAGGTCAATTTTTTGGAAAATCACCCTTGTGAAGTTAAGGGGATGAATCGTGTTGTGGGTGAGTAATCATGAATTGCTTGGGACCAAAAAGGGTGTTATGGTGAATGCTTATGAATGGCAGGGTTTTGTTTTGGAGATTTGTTCATGCATTGTGTGAATGTTTGGATTTTTGTTTTATTGTAATTATGTTGTAATGAAAATATAAATCAAGTATATTGGATTGATGGGGAGTTGTAGGTATGTTGGGTGAGTATGAATGAACACCCATGGACTAATGAAGACTTGTAACTATTGGTTATAAGAATTGGTGAGCACCTATGGATTGATGAGCACTTGTAAATGTTGGTTGTGAATATTATTCTTTATTTATGGAATGTGAGCATGCATAAGTGTTTTATATGCATATAAGTGATATCATATGGACTAATGAGGATATTAATGTTCGCATATGGAGTGATGAGGAATTGCACATGTTTTATGAGCATGTTAGTGTTCACGTATGGACTAATGATGATTTCTATGCATATTTTGTGTGTATTAGTGAGCTTCCATGGCCTATTGAGGACTTGTAGGTGTTCTATGAACATGTTAATGGTAAAAAATGGATTAATGATGACTTTTGTGCATTTTATGTGTGTATTGGTGAATTTCCTATGGCCTACTAAGGACTTGTAACTGTTTTATGAACACCTTAGTGATCACCTATGGATTAATGATGATTTCTATGCATCTTTTATGTGTATTAATGAGCTTCCATGGCCTGTTGAGGACTTGGAACTTCTTCTTACTTTCACGTCTAAGTTATAATACTTTGTATGACATAATTTTATTGCAAGGTGGCAAGATCAATAGTTCAGAAACTACCTTCGACATTTCCTAGATGACACAATGGTCTTAGTAATTGATTTTGCTAAATATTACAGCTTTGAAAACCAAAACGAAGTGCATCCTATGCATTGGCATAACTATCAATGCACAATTCTTGTGCATATCTCTTGGATTTGGAATCCACACCTTGACCTAGGTGATGAAAATTCAATCACTATCATGAAGTAAAACTTCTACATCTCTAATGATAAAACCAACGATAGTTAATTTACAACATTGTTTATTTTCACACTAGGAGGAGACATTCAAAGGTGGGTTTAGGCCCAAACACCACCGGATATGGTTAGATGGTTGTGGCTTTCAGTTCAAAAGTAAGATACCTTTCTGCTTTGTGAATTGTTACCTTAACCTAACATGTGGATGCAATTATATGCGGAGTCTTTTTCGGCTCAAGCCATGGAAAAGGTCCTCATGATGGGGCTGGTGCAATCTCGAAGAGGTTCATTAGATAGGTTCATCTTGACATAAAAAGGTCTCAACTTTAGAATGTATAACAAGTTGTCAACCTTTTTCACGCCCATTTGAATACACAACTAAAATCGTCTTATTAAGGGGAACAAAGGCTAGTCATGTGCACCTTTTGGTATGTAAAACCCATTGATGTGAATGATATCACTGAATATACAACTAATTCAATACAGGGGACCATGGATGTGCATTGTGTATGGTTTGTTGGGCCCACAAACATGAACAAGCTATTAAAAAATAACTTGGCATGTTTTTGTTGTTTTTGTACATTGATTTTGATTTCCATGCATTTGAAAACTTGGCTTGGACTCAACAATGGGAGGTTGAGGTATTAATCCCTAATAGTGTGGGGTATGTACAATGCTATGGAAGCTACATTCAAAGCAAATGAGTGGAATGAATACAAAGATGATGGAAATCACCTTGTGGCCTACATTTCACTAAGAGATAGCTTTGTAGTGAATGTAGAGGAAGGAAATGAAAAAGGGGTCGACTTCTATGTCCTTTCATGCACACAAATTAGCTTCATCGTTGAACAAGCTTTCACATACCCATTAGGGTAATAATTCTCTACATGTGACATAGTAATGGCTGGGAAATACCACAATTGGGGTCGATTAGGGTGTTCTTATGTTTTATTGACTAGGTCCTAAACAACTTACATTCATGCAAGCAATGTCAGGGCCATCAAATTCGCAATATTGTTGCCAATAGATCACATGGTCCAAGGCAATGAACTAATGTACAAGTTTAATGTTCACGCAAAAGATGGCATAAGGCATGTTATTGCATCAATTGACTTGTAACGGACTTTGATTTATGCTTACACTATTGTTAATACATGATTTCATCTCCTTTTATTTGGTTTGTACATATTAACAATTCTATTGTATTAGTGTTATATGTATTAGACCTTTTTTTTACTTTTTAATGTGCTTATTATATTTTGTTGCTCTTCCATTGATAATTGGAACATCACTGTTCATGCAAATGACATTGCATAAGTATTATTTGACATAGTTTGTTGAAAAATTTGTAAATATACATCTCCAAATGGATTGCTAACCATTGTGTTTTATGGGTTTTCAGATGTGGACCTATAAAGGTTGGACTACTTGAATATCACCTTTACAATCACTATTTTATCTTGAGGATGCTAGTAAATGCAAATTTGTGTTCAAGGGCTAATTAGTTTATTGGAAGAGAGTTGTTATGTATTACCTTACAAGGCATAATTTACCATGTTAACCCATGCAAACCAAGAAAATATTGAACTTTAATAGATTGAATATCCATGGCATAGGTGGTGACATGTACATATTCATTGGAGGCATCTGGATAGTCTGGTTATAATTATGCAAAGATCTTTAACAATTCTCAAAAGGTGTTGGTGGCTTCTTTTAGCTTGAATGCATCATTGAATTACTTTTGTTGCCATTGTATTTAATAAACTGGGTTTAGAATTGTAATGTAGAAGTACAATTCACCAACCAAGTTCCATTGAATTTATACCTAGGAGAACAAAATTCTTGAAGTGTTTTAGGGATTGCAAGATAAATTTGCATATCTATCACATTGACAAATGAGTTACATTACATTTGCAAATTTCACATAGGGATTGGGGAAACTAATGTGCTTGATTGATGATCAAGAGTCTGATATGTCATGGGCATTAGGGGTGAACTTTTAGTATGTCAATTGGTTCTTTATTGGTTCATGCATCCACATGTAATTTTTAATGGCATGGTGATGTTGCAAGAGTTGTTGAAAGGTGGTGCAATGTTTGTGAGTTGTTGAAAATTTAAGACTTCATGGGCATGGATTAATTATTGGCATGGGCTTCTATGTAAAAATGTGCACCACATGGACTGTAACTTAATATGTTTTCATATGGGTGGGCTTGGATGTAGTATGGTGAGGACTTTGAAGATGTATCATCACATTTTTGACAATTAATTGATTTAAGTATCCAATTTGAAATTTTCGGTGCAATATGGGTATTAACATTTTATTGAACTTTTACTAAAATTAGATGGATTATTAGATGGATTATACTTGTTAGAAAACATAAGCATATGTTATTTTTCAAGTTTCTAGACTTAATGGACTTGTAGAGTTAATGGAACATGGTGTGGATGTTGGTGCTTTTGTAACTAATTTTCAATTCTTCAGCACTTTTGGTCCTACATTATTGGTTGTAGTATAGGAACTTTGTCATAAGAATTGTGAGCTCTAAGCTTTTTGTGGGTTAATATCATGTTGTAGTTGCTGAATAATAATAATACTAATGAGGAGTTAATGCAATCGAACTATGTTACAGCAATTGCTAGTGTTGCAATTGCAGAATTTGAATATGTGATGCATATTCATCATGTTGCTCCTATTGTTGCTCATGTTGCAGTTATAATATCTAATTTATGATTCACCGTGATCATTGTGTTAGTCATGTTGGTGTTTTTGCAATTACAGAATTTGGACATGTGATGCATAATCATCACCATCATGGTGTGGATGTTGGTGTTTTTGCGGCTAATTTTAACAACAAAAAGTTTCACACATCAATCTACAATAGTAAGCCTAAGAGTCGAGTTGCAATGCAAGCTACAAGAAAAATGATCCCGAATTTATTTCATTGACATCAACACAAATACACCTTTATATGATCGATATACATATCCCACCAACATCCATGTGTTTTTTTCACCAACTTAGCCTTGCCATTATAATTGGTTTCTATAATATAATCAATATGTGTTTAGGTCTAAACAAATCATTCTAGCCTAACACTCATGCCAAGGAACCACACCATCTGTGGTTAAAAAATACAAATCCTAATTAATGTTCTACAATATTCATGTTCAACATCTAAGATTTCCCAACAAAATACAATAACAACTAATGTTTGTTTGATTTTCATGTCTAAAATACAAGCAAGAAAACCCCACTCCTAGATGAATCTCCCACCAACAACTTGCGCCTCCTCCTTCATTCAATTGAAAGGAGGTCCAATGATCTCCCGAAACCTTGCCAATATTACTTTTGAATTTGAGCACATAAAACTCCAAAATAAACTATATCAATTAGGAAAATTTGGATCAAACCTGATTATATCAAGTTATAAGGATCTAACAAGGAACATAATAACATTTGAAGCCATGCACACACCATTGATATTGATTTTCTAAGACTACAAAATTAAATCAACATGTCTATGTCAACAATGACATTATACCTTGATGCAGACAACATTAGTTCTAGCCCATGATCAAAGGACATAATGCCTAGATGGCCAATTTTGCATTTGGATTCTTTGAGTTCACTTGCCATGAGAAAGATGCAAAATTGACCTATGAGTAATTCAATTGAATACTTGTATAACCTAGTCTACATATTTATGTTGTGTGACTCATTAGGTATGTGAAACATACCATATGACTCACAAAGAACTAATTTTGTATTCAATTCATCCACAACTTTATTAGCATAGACCTAGCTAATCATGTTGAAGTTGTAATATGCAGTATTCAAACAACATATGTAGTTGGAGATTCTCCATACTAGCTTATAGGTCTTTCCAAAAATATTATATGTCAAAAGCTTCTTACAATGTTGTTGAATCTGATTGCTAGGAGCATTAGAAGATGATGTTATAGAGCCACCAAAAGTAGTAATCAACAATCAGAAATCAGAAATGAGTTAAATTGAATTGACCTGATACAACAATGATGGAAAGACCACAACATTCAATGAACTTTAATATTGGTAGATACATACAATTGAAAAGTGAAAAAATTGAATGTTCCAAGCATGTCTAAATAAACCTAGCTTTAATTAAAGTCATAGATATATGGTTCCACCATGCATTGCTGGCAAATGAAATGTGTTGTCAAAAATAATCTTGGGTAGGCTCTATTGTCTCCACTTGTTCAAAACCTTCAACATTAGAAAGAAACAAAGGATTGTATACACTATTATGGCATACTACATGCATGCATTTTTTACATTGGATAACTACCAAGCACATACATCCATTAATGGATTGCAATTTGTAGTTACAAAGACAAGTGTAATTAGACCTTCTAGTGCATTAAGAATTAAAAACAAAGTTGATAGTGTATGAACAAGAGTTCCATACCTAGTATGCATCACCTCAATTTCCTTGGATTGTGCTTGGTAGCCTTTGCTTTTGCCTCTATAACTTGCATGTTAGTAAAGGTAAAGACCCTTTTAGCAATAGGTATTTTCTCATGTTTCTTCTTGTGCTTCTTCAGGGGGCTTTCAACCATTTGGTCATTTGGTTGGGACCCATCAAATTGTCCCTTGTTATATGTACTTGTACCTCCTTCCATTTCCTCCTCCCATGGTGAGAATCTCAAACTATCTTCAAAAGCTATCTTTTTTCAAACAACAACACCCAAGCTCAAACTTTTTTTTCCATTACTAGGCTTCTTGCTTGTATGGTCAAAGGACAAGTGCAATTGTGATTTTTGGCATGTGGGTGGCACAAGGGTATCCTTCAATCTTGAATGATCTTGGTGCTTATGTGATGTGATTGTAATAGTAGACAACAAGCCACCTACTTGAGGCGTAGCTATATCTAATTTAATAGATCCAAATGAAGGGCTTATAGGGGTGGAATGTGTAGGCACCTGGCATTGACCCATGGGAATTGAGAATGACACTGATGTTTGTATTGGGTCTACAAACATAAGATGTTTAAATAAATAAATAAACATTCTCAATCTTATTAGGTTATAAAAATTTAACCTATGCAATTTAGGGACATTCCTAATTAAACTAGGACTCTTAAGGACCACAAGATGAAAATCTATATATGGGCAATCACCAAGTTGTGGTGGTTGGCAAATACAATCGGGATGGAAATGCATGGTGATGGGATTATAACAAGGTTATATAAACCACTAGAAACATCTAGGATTCTAGAGGGGGTTACATGATTTTCAGAAGAATGTGGGACTGAAGATGGAATTCCATGGTTTGTAAGTAAGGTTTTAGTGACTTTTACAACAATTTGGTACTTGAGATGGAATTACATGGATCACAGTAAGGGCCTAGTGACTTTCAGAAACAAATGGGATGTAAGATGAAATTATATGGACTACAACAAGGTTCTAGTGGCTTCCATGAGCATATATGTGATGTAAGATGGAGTTATGTGAATTACAACAAGGTTCTAGTGACTTTCAAGAACGTATATGGGATCTAAGATGAAAGTATATGGAATACAACAAGATTCTAGTGACTTTTAGGAATGTACATGGCATGTAAGATGGAATTTTATGGACTATGTAGTAAGTTTTTAGTCACTTTCAGGACCACATATGGAAGTAAGCTAGAATTATATGGACTAAACAACAAGGTTGTAGTGACTTTTAAAAGCACACATGGGATGTCTAGACAATATTGTCCAGACAATAATGGACCATATAGCAAGGTTGTAATGACTTTCAAGAGCATATATGGGATGTCATGGTTTCTAATGGAATGTTATGGGCCAAATAGCAAGGTTATAATGACCTTCATGAGCACACATGGGATGTCTAATGGAATTATATGGACTAGATAGCAAGGTTGTAGTGATCTTTAAAAGCACACATGGGATGTTTAATGGAATTATATGGACCAAACAACAGGGGTTCACTAATTTCCAAGAACACACATAAGATGTTTCATGGAATTATATGGATTAAACATGGTCCAAGGATTATTAAGAACATATGGGACTGAACATTATGAGAAAAAAAGGTGCATTGCAACTAGCCTTACAATTCATTTTTTGAGTTACAAAGGACACTTGCAACTCACTATATTTATATGCTATGAGTGCTAACAAACAAGTTATATGAGTTGCAAAGTTGTAACTCACCGTATATATAGTGCAATCGATTACAACTCAATTGGAACTTAATTAAAACAACTCGTTTTCAATTATTATGCAACTCCATTATAACTGCACACATGATGCCATGTTAATGTCATTAATTGTCATCCATTTATTACAATTTGGCATGTGACATTATGAAGATTTTAAACATAATTTTTTCTTCGAAATATTGATCTCCATTGTCCATTATGATTGTTAATGATGGTCCAAAATTGTGACACATTGCACAATAAAAAAAATTGCCACATGGCATATTAATTATATTTTGGAAAAAATAAATGTGTGTAAAAATAAATATTTTAGTAGTTAAGTAGGTCATACATTACCATAGGTAGGTTGGTAGGTTTTGAGACTTACATACTTACATATTTACCTAGGACCTACCTACCTACCTACATAGGTAGGTAGAAAAGTAGGTAGGAAAGCATAAGGCTAAGTGCTCTAAAGAATAACCATGAATTTTTATTTATTTATTTTATGTTTTGCTTTGAGGTCAAACTTTTTTAAACTCACCCCAAAATGGGACATGTATTTTAACATGAGAACATAAGAGAACAAACCTTCTTTATATAGTTTGTATCATGAGGTTTGAAGACAAAACATATGGGTTAATTTTTTTAGTTGTTCATTAGTTGTAAATTAAGTTGCAACTATAACACTTATGCACCCAAAGTAGGTCAAATCCAAGGGGGGGGCTCCATTGTTTTGTTATCTAAAACTAATTTGAACCCCTTTTATTGGCACATATAGTGCACTAAAATCATCAAAAATGAAATAAAATTGAAAAAGTTATGGCCCCTCAAAGTAGAGGGGGCCAAGAACACAAAAAAAACAAACCACCATGCTACAAAGACCAGTTCCCAAACACCAACAAAATTCCTTATATGTTGCTCTATTATTATTAGAGATTAAAGATGATTTGTAGAACTTCATGTGGCACTTTTATAGCATTTTAAATCGTTTAAAATGAATAGGAAATGAGAAATTTATGAGGTTTGAAAGTAGGAGGGGTCAAATAGAAAAACAAATAAATAATAATAATAATAATAA
>Ga0116226_10002648_pt1 | contig 15654 bp, 15 predicted proteins | sample S1TSphfallax_FD_89692 | JGI IMG/M metagenome (GOLD analysis project Ga0116226, IMG submission 89692) | Host-associated microbial communities from peat moss isolated from Minnesota, USA - S1T2_Fa - Sphagnum fallax MG | ecosystem: Host-associated > Plants > Peat moss > Unclassified | place: USA...
TGAAACAGATTTATCGCTACCCGGATCATGACGTGGTGGCCCTGCACAGCGAATGCAACAGTGATTATAAAGGCGAACCCCTCCTGCGCCCCGTCATCCAGCGCGGCGAACTAATCGAAAAACTCCCCGCGCTCTCAAAATCCCGCGACTACGCCCGCAAAGCCATCGCCGCCCTCCCCGAACGCCTCCACGCCCTGGCGCCCGCCGAAAAACCATACGAAGTAAAAATCAGCAAAAATCTTCTCGCGCTAGCCGAAAGCCGCCGCCAGGAACTCCTCCTCTCCCGCGACTAACCATGCACACCATTTGTCACGCGAGCGAAACCCGGGACGCGCTCCGAATTTCCGCACCACAATGCCGCCCCAAACAAACCTCCCGGCCTGGCGGAAATTGCGGTGCGTGTCCCAGCGGTTTCGCTGCCCTGCCGTCGGAGATCTCTCCTGCCATCTAACCCATGAAACCCATCTTCTTCGACGTAGACACCCAGTTCGATTTCCTCTACCCCGCCGGCTCCCTCTGCGCCCCCGGCGCCGAACAAATCATCCCCGCCTTGGCCACCCTCACCCAATACGCCAAATCCAATCAAATCCAAATCCTCTCCACCGCCGACGCCCATTCCGAAGACGACCCCGAATTCAAACTCTGGCCCCCGCACTGCGTTGTGGGCACCGTCGGTCAGCAAAAATCCGCCGCCACCCTCGCCATCCCCCAGCCCGCCATCCTCTCCTCCGCCCCCGGAGCAACCGTCGCCCCTAGTCCCCAAATCATCATCGAAAAGCAGCATACCGACTGCTTCACCAACCCCAATCTCCCGCCTCTGCTGACAGCCGACCGCTATATCGTCTACGGAGTAGTCAGCGAAATCTGCGTGCGCCAAGCCGCCCTCGGCCTGCTGAAAACCGGAGCGCGCGTGGAACTCGTCACCGACGCCATCCGCCACATCAGCCCCGACGCCTATGCCGCCATGCTGGCTGAATTCCAAGCCGCTGGCGGCACTCTAACCACCACCGAACTAATAACAAAATGAGCACCCGAACCGAATCCGACAGCATGGGCAGCATCGAAGTCGCCGCCGACCGTTACTGGGGCGCGCAAACCCAGCGCTCTCTTCATCACTTCGACATCGGCCGCGACACCATGCCGCCCGAACTCATCCGCGCCTTCGGAACCCTGAAAAAAGCCGCCGCGCTGGTGAACCACGACCTCGGCAAACTCGACGAAGAAAAAACCCGCCTCATCGTCCAGGCCGCCGACGCCGTCATCGGCGGCGAACTGAACGACCATTTCCCCCTGCGCATCTGGCAAACCGGCAGCGGCACGCAAACCAACATGAACGCCAACGAGGTCATCTCCAACCGCGCCATCGAAATCGCCGGCGGCGTCCTGGGCAGCAAGAAGCCCATTCACCCCAACGATCATGTGAACATGTCGCAGTCTTCCAACGACACCTTCCCCACCGCCATGCACATCGCCGCCGCTGAGCAGGTGGAGCGCCGCCTCATCCCCGCCGTCCGCGAACTGCGCAACGCCCTGGACGAAAAAGCGCGCGCTTTCGTCGGCATCGTCAAAATTGGCCGCACCCATCTCCAGGACGCCACGCCCCTCACCGTGGGCCAGGAATTTTCAGGCTGGGTCTCGCTGCTCAACCGCGATATGGAACGCCTGCAAATCGCCCTGAACGGCCTCTTCGATCTCGCCATCGGCGGCACCGCCGTCGGCACCGGACTCAACGCTCATCCCGAATTCGCCGAACGCGCCGCATCCAAAATCGCCTCGCTCACCGGCCTGCCGTTCCGCTCCCATCCCAACAAATTCGCCGCCCTCTCCGCGCATGATGAACTCGTGTTCGCCAGCGGCGCGCTGAAAACCCTCGCCGCCTCGCTCATGAAAATTGCCAACGACATCCGCTGGCTTGCCTCCGGTCCGCGCTGCGGGCTAGGCGAATTGACTATTCCTGAAAATGAACCGGGCTCCTCCATCATGCCCGGCAAAGTAAATCCCACCCAGTGCGAAGCCATCACCATGGTTGCCGTCCAGGTTTTTGGCAACGATGCCGCCATCGGCTTCGCCGGATCACAGGGCAATTTTGAGCTGAACGTTTTCAAACCCGTCATCATTCATAACTTCCTGCACTCCGTCCGCCTCATGGCCGACGCCTGCCACAGCTTCACCGAACACTGCGCCATCGGCATTCAGGTCAATCTGGATCAGCTCGATCATGACGTCAAGAATTCTCTGATGCTAGTCACCGCCCTGAGCCCGGTCATAGGCTACGACAAATCCGCCAAGATCGCCCACGTCGCCCATGTCGATCACTCGACGCTGAAAGAAGCCACCGTCAAACTGGGCTTCCTCACCGCCGAAGACTTCGACAAATACGTCCAGCCCGAAGCCATGACCCACCCCGGCTAACAGCTTTCTTGGTGTCTTTGCGCCTTCGCGAGAGATTCTTCTTCCAATCCGCCCACAACTCAATGTGCGGAGTTACCTGGTTGCGGAAAACCTGACTCAAAATTGCGTGATCGCCACCCAGATCCAGGCGGCGCACGACAGCGCCGCTCGTCGTCAGGGTTTGCTCGCGGTGAACGAACTCGACGCCGATTCCGGTCTCTGGCTCAATCCCTGTGAAGCCGTCCACACTTTCGGCATGAAAATGCCGATCGATGCCGTCTTTCTGGATGCCCGCCTGCGTGTCAGAAAAATTTCCGCCCACCTGAAACCCAACCGTATAGCCTTCTGTCTGACCGCCCAGTCCGTTCTGGAGATAAAAGCGGGAAGTGCTGGTACTTCAGGCCTGAAATGCGGGGATCAATTGGCACTGCGCGCCGCCAGCCACCCTATAGCAATGCCAGATTACCGTCGATGAGGTATGTAGAAATGCCAGTAGAGCTTAAGTTCGTCCTGATCGCCACCGTCCTGGCCGCCGCCTATTATGATCTGCGCGTCCGTCGTATTCCCAACTGGATCAGCCTGTCGGGCGTCATACTCGGCCTGGGTCTGAATATCTATTTTCAAAACAGGCTGGGCCTCATGACGGCGCTCGGCGGATTGCTGATAGCCCTCAGTATCTATGTGCCTCTCTATGCCCTGAAGGGTATGGGTGCAGGCGATGTGAAACTGATGGCGGCGGTTGGCGCTATCGCAGGCCCGGGAAACTGGCTAAACATATTTATAATGACGGCTCTGCTGGGCGGTGCCGCTGCGCTTACTCTCGTGCTGCTGCGCCGGAAGATGGGACAAACACTCATCAATGTTTCCGCCATCGTGGCGAACCTGGCAAAGGGAAAACAGCCCTCCGGCCAGGACAACAAACTTAGTATTCATCACGCTAAGTCCTTGAAGATGCCGCACGGAGCCATTATCGCCTCCGGCGTCTGTCTGTTTTTGGTGATGCATTGGAACGCTTGAATAGGAGAAATCTGACGACTTCTTTGACCTAAACCTTTCCCCGAATAGGGCGAGTGGCTAATGCAATGCCCCGAACAGCCGATGAGATTTATTAGAAGAGTTCAACTGACCCCAAGATGCAAACCCTAGCGCCAACCTGGAACCTCGGTCATACTGTCACTGCCAAGTGGTACTTGCGCCTGTTCCCTTCGCTGAACGACGTGGCATTTATTCTGCCCCTGTTCGTTCTCTTTGCGCGCATGAAAGGGACGCAGCTTCTTTTTTCCGACGGTGATACGGGTTGGCATATTCGCACCGGGGAATGGATTCTGGCGCATCACGCGGTTCCTTCCGTCGATCTGTTTTCCTTTACCAAGCCGCATGAAGCCTGGTTTGCCTGGGAGTGGGGCTGGGATGTCATCGCCGCGCTCATTCACCAGTCAGCCGGTCTGGCTGGAATTGGTTTTGTCACCACGCTGATGCTGGGTTTGTTTTGTCTGCTGGTTTACCGGCTGGCGCTGCGCGTGTCACACAACAACGTGATGAGCATGGTGGTCACGGCTTTGACGGCAGCGGTTTCGAGCATTCATTGGCTGGCGCGGCCTCACCTGGTTTCCTGGATTTTCGCGCTGGTGTTTATTGGTGTTCTGGAGTCCAGATCACACCGCGTGATTCTTCTGCCCATTTTGCTGCCCATTTTGATGGTCTTCTGGACCAATCTGCACGGCGGATTTGTGGCCGGCCTGATACTTGTTGGCTGTTACGCGCTGGGAGAAAGTCTGACTGCCCTTCTGCAATCCGGCACATGGCATTCCGTTTGGAAATCATCGGCCCAATACTGGTACAGTCTGGCTCTGTGCGCGGCGGCAACTTTGGTGAACCCCTATGGCTGGCAGCTTCACCGCCATATCTATTCCTATCTGACCGACAGCGAATTGCTGGACAAAATTGGCGAGTTTCAATCCATCAGCTTCCACGCCGGACCAGCCATCTATCTGGAAATTCTGCTGCTGCTGGCGGCGTTCGCGGCCTTCCAAAACTTAAAAGACCGGCAGTTCACGCCCGTCCTGCTGATCTGCCTGTGGGCGCATTTCGCGCTCCTTTCGGCCCGCCACATTCCCCTTTTCGCCATCGCGGCCGCGCCTTTCGTCGCCGCTCTCCTGGCTGCTGGCATCGAGAATGCGCGCAAACTGCCACTCTTGTCTGAAGCTGCCGGCACCGTTTCCGATATCTGCCATGATCTTCGGCTCATGGAAGTCACGCCGCGCTTTCATCTGGTCTCGGCGGCTGCCATGCTGCTGATCGCCGGATTGTTCGCCCTGGGACAGGCACCCTTTGTCCCCGAATTTAATCCCGAGAATTTTCCAGTCCAGGCCATTTCCATCGTCAGAAATCATCCCGCAAGCCGGATCTTCACTACCGATCAGTGGGGCGACTATCTGCTCTACCGCCTCTATCCGGCACAGCGCGTTTTCTTCGACGGACGCAGCGATTTTTATGGAAACGACTTCGTCAAGCTGAATCAGCGTATCTTCGCCGCCGAGCATGATTGGAAGCTGCTGCTGAAGCAGTACGGCATCAATCTGGTTATTTTGAAGCCGGAGACGCCATTATCGGCCGCACTGAAATTGACCCCCGGCGTCAAGGTGCTGCTGGATGACGGCAAGGTCATCGTCTTCAACACCGCGGGTATTTATGCCGCCGACCAAGTTTCGGGAATGAACAAACGTGCCGCCCGGGTGCCTAAGTCTTCTCAAATCCCGCAGCCTGATCTCGCTCAGGCTGCCTTGATCACCAATTCACCCAAAACCACAGAAAGGAAATCATCATGATGAAAACAATGCTGCTTAAATTCTGGCAAGAAGAAGAGGGCCAGGATCTTGTTGAGTATTCGCTGCTTCTCGCGTTCATCGCGTTGGCTGCGGTCGGCCTGCTGAGCGGAACCAGAACCACCATTCAAGGGCTCTGGACCACCATCAACAGCACTCTCGCGAGCGCGTCTTCGACTGCTTCCTGACACGCGCTTGCAAACAGAGGGGCCACCGAAGCCGGGTTCTGTCTTTTGTGGCTCTCACTTTTTAGATCGTCCAGTGTTATCTGGCCGGTTAACGAATGTCTATTTAAGAAAGATCGCAACTTGTCCCGCCTTTTGAGGGCCGCTTTTTCTTGCGCTGCCTTTGAGAGGAAAGAAGCTTTCTGGATGAAGAAAAAACTCCGATGAATCGACGACTTGTTTCTGTCCTCTGCTTTGCTCTCATTGTCGCCAGCGTGACTAGCTTTCTGGTCTATCGCCTGATCCTCGTCCGGGTTCAGTCGCAGTCGCAGGGGAAAACTGTGGCCACCAGCAAACTGCTTGTCGCGAAACACGATCTTCAAGTGGGCGCGCTCATCCATGACTCCGACCTGGATGAAGTCGCCTGGGGCTCACCCATTCCAGACGACGCCATAAAAACGCGGGCGGATGTGGTCGGCCGTGGTGTCATTGCCACCATTTTTCAAAGCGAACCCATATTACAGCGCCGGCTGGCTTCGGTGGGCGCGGGTGCCGGCTTGGCCGCCACCATCCCGATAGGCATGCGCGCCGTTGCTCTGCGCGTGAATGAGGTGGTCGGTTTGGCTGGTTTTGTGCTGCCGGGCATGCGCGTGGATGTGCTGGTGGCGGGCAATGTGCCCGGTTCGGCCACCATGCTGTGCCGCACCGTGCTGCAGAACATAGAGGTCCTTTCGGCGGGCCAGAAAATCGAGAAAAATGGGGAGGAGAAACCGGAATCGGCCCAAGTGGTCAACTTGCTGGTGACTCCAGCCGAAGCGGAGACGCTGAATCTGGCCAGTGAATCACGCGTTCAACTGGTGCTGCGCAATCCACTGGACACAAAATCAGAGGTGACGCCCGGCATTTCGGTGGCACGCATGTATGGGTTCTCCGATGCGGCCGTTCGCGCCGCTTCGCAGCCGGACTCGGGCACCAGTCCTGCGGCGCCCAATCCGCCGCATCCGCCGCCCGCGCCCGTGGTTCCGCCGCCGGTGCCAACCACAACCATTGATGTCTTCCACGGCTCAAAACGCACCGAGGCCGTCTTCACTGTGCAGCGCTCCGGGCATGGAGGTTCCAACTAATGCGCCGCGCTTTAGTCTTGTCTCTGATCTTCAGTGCTTTCCTGCCAGCTCGCATTCTGGACCGCTTTGGTGATTCAGGCGCCACCACGGATGTCACGGTGGAAGTGAACTGTTCGGCCATTCTGGACCGGCCGGCGGGTGTCAAGCGCATCTCCATTGCCAACGGCGACATCGCCGAAGCGGTCGCCACCAGCACCACGGAAGTCATCATTAACGGCAAAACCGCCGGCGACACCACGCTCATTGTCTGGGATCAAACCGGCAGCCGCAGCGTCCTCTCCGTGCACGTTTTGCCGCCTTCCTCGAAAATTGATCTGGTGCGCGATGAGATTACGCGCGAAGCCGGGCAAAATGTCACTCTCACCGCTCAGGATGGCCTCTTCTTCCTCAACGGAACCGCCAAAGATCTGAGCAGCGCCGACCGCGCCCTGGATATCGCCTCCTCGCTTGGCAAAGTGGTGAATTTGTTGCGCGTGACCACCCCCGCCGGCCAGCCGCAAATCCTTTTGAAAGTGCGCTTCGCCGATATTGACCGCAGTATCTCTGATCAATTCGCCTTCAATCTGTTCGGCGGCAGCCCCACAAAGGGCACCGGCGGCGCCAGCACGGGTCAATATGGCGGCAACCCGCAGGTTTCGGGCCTGGGCACGCCTCAGTCTACTGCCACGTTTTCCAATCTGCTGAATATCTTTTACTTCCGGCCCGATATCAACATCGGCGCGATTCTTCAGGATCTGGCATCAAAGAATCTGCTGCAGCTTCTCGCCGAGCCCAATCTGCTGACCGTCAGCGGCAAGTCGGCCAGCTTTCTGGCTGGCGGCGAGTTCCCATTCCCCACTCTGCAGGGCGGCGGTTCGGGCGTGGGCCAGGTCACCATTCAATTCCGCGAATTCGGCATTAAACTGAACTTCACGCCCACCATTACGCCGCGCGGAACCATTCGCCTGGAGGTCAAGCCGGAGGTCAGCTCGCTCGATTATGCCAACGGTCTGACGGTGAGCGGCTTTACCGTTCCCGGTCTTGATACGCGCAAAGTCGATACTGAAGTCGAGCTCAAGGCCGGCCAAAGCTTCGTCATCGCCGGACTCCTCAACAACCAGATTACCGAGCAGTTGTCGCGCATGCCGGGTCTGGCCAGTATCCCGCTGCTGGGAAAACTGTTCCAGTCGCGCAGTGTGGCCAAGAGCAATTCCGAACTGCTGATTCTGGTGACGCCGGAACTGGTGACGCCCATTCCAGAAGGTGAAAAATTGCCGGAGTTGAAACTCGATCAGAAATTTCTGTCGGGCACGGCTTCAAACGCGCCGCAGGCCAAGCAGGACTCTGACAGCAAGAAAGCCGCCGACTCCTGGCGTCGCGACTCGATCCCGGTCGAAGACATGAAGGCGGGCAAATCCGCACCCGCTCCCAGCGCGCCGGCCTCCGTGCCGAGCGTCGCCAACGCCGAGGCCGCCGTGGCCGGCACATCCGCCCAGCCCTCTCATCCGAACAACTGAATAACTAAAATGAGCTCCAGTAAAGTCCTACTCCATGTGAATGACGAAGCGCTGCGCAAGGAAACCCTCGCCGCGCTCACCGCCTGTCCAGACGTCCTGTTCGACAGCCGCCAGTTGGAATGGAGTGCCCTGCTTGAAGAAGTGGGCTGGACCCGGCCAGACGCGGTCCTGCTCGACTATTCTGGCCTGACGGGCGATCCGGCCAACGCCATCAAACAGGTGAAGACCCAGCATCCGCGCACCAAAGTGATCGCGATGCACCCATCGGCCGATCCGAAGATCATTCTCGCGGCCATGCGTGCTGGCGCCAACGAGTTTCTGCACCCTCCGCTGGAAGAAAGCCTCCCGGCGGCTCTGGAGCGCATATTGAGCTCGGGTGAAAGCGATGAAACTCCCGCCGCGCGCGGCCGCATCATCGGCTTCCTGTCATCTAAAGGCGGCTGCGGCGCCACCACCATCGCGTGCCACATTGCCGCCGAAATTCAGCATCAGACCCGAAAAACGGTTCTGCTCGCCGATCTCGATCTGATCTCCGGCCTGGTGGGCTTCCTCATGAAGGCCCCCAGTTCCTATTCCATCCTCGATGCCGTCAAGAATCTCGCGCGCCTGGACGAAAGCCTATGGCGCGCCCTGGTCGTGGAGCACCGGCCGGGCTTGTCGGTCATCCCCAGCCCGGCGGCCTATACCCGCTGGGATCAGCCGGAAGATGACCAACTGCGCCGCGTTTTGCAGTTCATGCGCAAGCAGCATGAATGGACCATTCTTGATCTGGGCCGCAGTCTGAATCCGACGGTGATGGCGGTGCTGGAGGAAATCGATCAGCTCTTCCTGGTGTCCACGCTCGAAGTGGTCGCGCTGCACGGCCTGAAAACCATCGTTCACGGACTCTTTGAGCAGGGAGAAAAGCTCCAGCTCATCTTGAACAGAACACCAAAAATGATGGATATCAGCACCGAAGATCTGGAAAAAATTCTCGGCCGCTCGCTCTATGCCGCGCTTCCCAACGACTACATGGGCTTATACCAGTCCTATTCAAGCGGCAATCTCCTCAGTTCAAACAGCCGCCTGGCTCAGGATTTCGCGCAACTGGCCTCAAAGATCACCGGAGTTGCGCCGATCAAGTCTAAGAAGAAGTTTGCCTTTTTCGGATAGGAATAAATGTCGACTGTTGAAGCAACTCGTCCCGATCTTAAACCCGCGGACAGCAAGGGCCCGCGGCTGACGGCCTCGCCCTATCAGGAACTCAAGTTCGCCATACACCGGCGCTTGCTGGACCGGATTAATCTGGAGGCGGTCTACGCGATGCCGGCCGACCGGGTGCGCCCGGAAATACGCCCGTCGGTCGCCAAGCTGATCAACGAAGAGAAGACGCCGCTCAGTCTTACCGAAAAAGAAAAGCTCATCGAGGAAGTTCTCGATGAAGTGTTCGGGCTGGGACCGCTGGAGCCGCTGCTGCGCGACAAAACGGTGAGCGACATTCTGGTGACCACGCCGCATCTGATTTACGTCGAGCGCATGGGCAAGCTGGAGCGCACCGACATTGAATTCAAGGACGATGCGCACCTGCTTCGCATTATTGAGCGCGTGGTTTCGCGCGTGGGACGCCGCATCGACGAATCTTCCCCCATGGTGGACGCCCGCCTGCCCGACGGATCGCGCGTCAATGCCGTCATCCCGCCGCTGGCTGTCGATGGTCCGCTGCTGTCCATCCGCCGTTTTGGCGGCGATCCGCTTCAGCCGGCCGACTTGCTGCGCAAACTGTCGCTCACCGAGGGCATGCTGGAACTCTTAAAGGCCTGCGTCCGGGCGCGCCTGAACATTATCATTTCCGGCGGAACCGGCGCGGGAAAAACCACCTTCCTCAACATGCTCTCCGGCTTTATCCCGGCGGGCGAACGCATCGTCACCATTGAAGACGCGGCGGAACTGCAGTTGCGCCAGTCGCATGTGGCGCGCATGGAAACACGGCCCGCCAACATTGAAGGCAAGGGAGCGGTGGCGCAGCGCCAGTTGCTGATCAACGCCTTGCGCATGCGGCCAGACCGCATTATCGTCGGCGAAGTCCGCGGCGAAGAAGCGCTGGACATGCTGCAAGCCATGAATACCGGTCACGACGGCTCGCTCACCACCGTCCACGCCAACACCCCGCGCGACGCCATCAGCCGCCTGGAATTCATGATCAGCATGGCCAGTTCCAACCTGAACGTTCGCTCCATTCGCCAGCAGATCGCCTCGGCCGTCGATTTAATCATTCAGTGTTCGCGCCTCTCCGACGGCACCCGCAAGGTCACTTACATCACCGAATGCATCGGGATGGAGGGCGACGTCATCACCTCGCAGGATATTTTTCTCTTTGATAAAACCGGCATATCCGAACAGGGCAAGGTGCAGGGAGCATTCCGGCCCACCGGGGTCCGGCCCAAATTCAGCGAGCGGCTGAAGGCGGCCGGCATCGACTTGCCGATGTCGGTTTTTCAGTCCGCGGTCAAAATCTGATCCCCGATACAAAATATGATCGGCCTCCTCCTCCTTCTGTTCTTTGTCTGCTTTTCCACTATCCTGATAGTGTTCGGCATCTCGTCGAAATACTTCCAGTCCAAGCAGAAAGAACAGATCCGGAGCATGCTGCGCAAAGCGGAAGAAGCTCCGGTGAAGCGGGCGGGGCCCAAGACCGCCAATTTATTGCGGTCAGTGGATGCCGAAGACGGTCTATCGAAATTCCTGAGCCACTTTGCTTTTATCGAGAAGCTGGACACCGCTATTGAGCAATCGGGTCAGAACACCAGCAGCACCAAGCTCCTGGTCACCTGTCTGGCCGTGGGCATCGCCGGATTCGTCCTGGGGCAGCGGTTCAGCTTCATTTTGACGCGCGAGATCACGGCCGGCGTCATCGCGGCTCTGGCATCCACGCTGCCGCTTTACAACATGTTTCGCCTCCGCAAAAAGCGCTTCGATCAGTTTGAGCAGCAGCTTCCGGAAGCGCTGGATTTTATTTCGCGCTCCATGCGCGCCGGGCATGGTTTCACTATCGCGCTCGAAATGCTGGCGGCCGATTCACCGGATCCGCTGGGCTCGGCCTTCCGGAAAATTGCCAACGATATGCAACTGGGCGGCTCTCTGAACGTCTGCCTGTCGAAACTGCTGCTTTTGTTTCCCCTGGTCGACGTTCGCTTTTTCGTCTCAAGCGTTCTGCTGCAGCAGGAAACCGGCGGCAATCTCGGTGAAATTCTCTCCAAACTGGCCAGTATTATTCGCGAACGATTCCGGCTCAAGGGCCAGGTAAAAGCCGCCAGCGCGCATGGCCGAATTACCGGGCTTGTTCTGGTGCTGATGCCGGTGGCCGTCGCCGGCTTTATGCTGCTCACCTCGCCCGACTACCTGATCGACATGGCGGCCGACAAAACCGGACGAATCATGATTTATGGCGCGGTGATCGGCCAGATTGTCGGCTATTTCGTGATTAAGAAGATTATCAATATAAAGGTCTGACAAGAAAATGCCTGCCGTCATCGCTCTCATCCTGTTCGCCGTCGTGCTCGCCGCCACCGGCGGTTTCGGCTACTACTACTATGTGCGGCCTTCCCGGCTGCTCGATCAGCTCACCAACACCGCGCAAGTGCGCACGCCTCTGCTCGAAAAAAAGCGCGCCGGGTTTTCCTTTTCGCAGTTGCTGAAACAGGTGGGCGACCTTTTGCCCATCTCCCCGCAGGATGCCAAAGAGGTGAAGCGCGACATGATAGAGGCTGGTATTCGGTCGGAAAACGCGATTCAGAAGTTTTACGGCGTCAAGCTGATTCTGTCGGCGCTCTTCCTGGTCGGCGCGCTGATCGGGCGTGAGCACGCCCCTGATGGCATCGCCCGAACGCTTCTTCCGGTGGGTGCGGCGGGTGTCGGCTTCATGCTGCCCGGAATCATCCTCGGAAAAATGATTACGCGGCGCAATGAAACGATTCGCCTCGCGCTGCCCGACGTGCTGGACCTTCTGGTCGTCTGCACCGAGGCGGGCTGCGGGCTGGATCAGGCCATCGTGAATGTCAGCCGGGAATTGAAATCCGTGCATCCGGCCATGAGCGAAGAACTGTCCATGGTCAACATGGAAATCATGGCCGGAACCAGCCGCGCGGACGCGTTGCGGCATCTGGGAAAACGCTGCGGCGAAGACGAAATCAAGAAGCTGGTAGCACTGCTGGTGCAGACGGATCGTTTTGGCACCAGCATTTCCGACTCCCTGCGCACGCAGTCAGACTACCTCCGCATCCGTCGTCGTCAGGAAGCGGAAGAGAAAGCCGGTAAAGTAGGCGTGAAACTGGTATTTCCCATCTTCTTTTTCTGCCTGCCCTCGCTGCTGGTAGTTACGGCCGGGCCGGGCGTCCTGACGATGATTCACGATCTCGCAGCCCTGGCCGCCAACCGCTAAAGCTTGGCGGCCTCAGGGTCGATTAGAAGCATAGGCGCGACGAACAATCGAAATTGAAAACTTTCTGCGAATACTCAAGCTGACTTGACACTCATTTGCAGAAGGCGCTGGTTTAAAGCCGCTGGTTAAAGGAGAACCCCCCACATGAATATGATGCAAGCAGTAATCTGGATCGCGGCGGCAGCCCTGCTGCTGCTGTATCTCAAGCGGCGCCGCAAACGCCGTGCAGCCGACGATTAAGCGCTCTTTTTTCTGATGATTATGCCAGAAGATCAGGCACTTGTCGAATGTTTGCTCCATGCCCAGAACCCAGATGGAGGCTGGCCCTACAGCAAAGGTACCTCCTGGGCTGAGCCGACGGGTTTTGGCGTGCTGGCTCTCCAGTCTGAACAGAGTTCTCCAGCCGTTGCCGCCCGCCGTCGGGCGCTCGGCTGGCTGCAATCACAACAAAAGCCCTCTGGGGGCTGGTCCCCCAATCAAAATGTCACGGAGTGCACCTCCGCCACCAGCGTGGCCACTCTGGCGCTGCTTTCCGCCGAACAGCACGACCAATCTCTCGCCAAAAATCTGGATTTGGCTTTGGCCTGGACCGCTGCTCAGGTTTATCCGGATGACCTCTCGTTGTCACTCCTGCTGGCCAGAGCTCTCCACGTGCCTCCGCCGCACGCCCCGGGAAGCGTCGCCTGGTATCCCGGCACAGCCGGCTGGGTCACGCCCACCGCGCTCGCCACGCTCGTCTTTGTGCGGGCGGCACAGCAGAAAAACCGCCCTGAACTGCGGAACCTGGCAGCCGCCACTTCTTCCTATCTGCTCAGCCGCCGCTGTACCGATCAGGGCTGGAATCACGGCGGATCCAGCACGCGCAGTGAAGATGCCAATTCCTATCCGGAGACCACCGGCCTGGCGCTGCTGGCGCTCCGCGCCGCGCTGGTCAACCTGCCGCGCGAATCAGTGGCGCTGGCCACGCAATTCACCGCCAATCCTGAATCCATCGAGGGCCTCTCCTGGATTCAACTAGCCCTGGAATCTCCCGGCCTGACAATTGCCGATCCGCCGCGCTTGCCTCCGCCCCGAACCACGCGCGACTGTTCACTTCGCCTAATCCTGCTCCGCTCACGCGCGAACAGGAATCTGTTTCTCCCCGAAGGCTAAGAGCGCATGAAGCTGAACGTACACAGACGGCATTTCTTCTACGGAATCTTTTCGCTTGCCTCCGCCTGCTCAAAAGTGCGGGTTCCCTCCGGCGTTGCGAACGTTTCCATCGTCAAAGCGGACCACTATCAAATCGACCTGGCCCGCATCATCCGCGGCATTCTCATCGAACATCAGGTGCCGGTGGCAGGCCAGCGGGTGGTGTTAAAGCCAAATCTGGTGGAGTTTAGCCCGCACCTGCCCATCAACACCAATCCCATTTTCGTCGCCGCCGCTGCCGAGGCCTTCCGCTCAATGGGGGCCAAGAGCGTGACTATTGCCGAAGGTCCGGGGCATCGCCGCGCCACGCTCGACATGGCGGAATCGGCTGGATTTTTCGGCGTCATGAAAAATTTCGAAGATAATTTTGTAGATCTCAATCTGGATGATGTGTCGCGCGTCCATTTCGCGCAGCCATTTACCAACCTCGATTCACTCTACCTGCCGCACACCATCCTCGGCGCGGACCTTCTGGTCAGCCTCCCCAAAATGAAAACCCATCACTGGGCCGGGGCCACGCTCTCCATGAAAAATCTCTTCGGCATCGTCCCCGGCGGCGTCTACGGCTGGCCGAAAAATGTCCTTCACTGGGCCGGAATCGACAAGTCAATAGCCGATCTTCACTTCGCGTTTCCAAAACAGTTCTGCCTGGTCGACGGTATTGAGGCAATGGAGGGCAACGGCCCCATTCAGGGCACCGCCAAGCAGGCCGGTGTCATTGTCGGCGGCGCGCATCCGCCCAGCGTGGATGCCACCTGCTGTCAGATCATGGGAATCGATCCGCAAAAACTGAAATACCTGGAACTGGCGGCCTCCCGCTCCCCTCTTCAGATCTGGCAGCCCAAACAAATCGCGGAACCCATCGCCAGTGTCGCGCAAAAATTCCGCCTCCATCCAGACCTGCAGCACCTGCGTCTCACCTAAAGCGCTTGCAGAAAGTCGGCCAGCAGGTCTTCCCAGTTTTCAATGCCCAGCGAAAGCCGCACCAGACCTTCGCCGATGCTGGCTTCGTTTAAATCTTTTTGACACCAAGCCGAATGCGTCGTGCTGCGCGGGTGGCAGGCAAGCGTCTCCACTCCGCCGAGTGAAACAGCGTTTCTGGCCAGCTTAATATTGCGTAAAAAATTGAACGCAGCGGTTTTCCCGCCTTTGATGTCCAGCGAAACCAGCCCTCCAGGGTAGCTGCACTGTTCCTGGTAAATCGCCGCCTGTTCGGAGTCGGTGAACAGCGTCGGGTAGTAAACCTTGTCAATTTTGGGATGCCCGTTGAGATGCTCGGCTATTCGCTGTGCGTTCTTGCTTTGGCGGTTCATGCGGAGGTTGACAGTAGGCAGGCGCGTGTTTAAAATCCAGCATTCATCGGGCTGCAGAATATTGCCGAACAGGCTGCGTTTGGAGCGGATTTTGGCCATCAGCGCCGTGTCCTTCGCCAGCACCACTCCGCCGATGATGTCGCTGTAGCCGCCCAGATACTTCGTGGCCGAATAGATGGAGACGTCGGCACCGCACGCCAGGGGATGCTGGAAGGCAGGACCCAGAAACGTGTTATCGATCATAACCAGCGGCCGGACCGAAAGGGCGGAAGCGGTCTGGCAGGCCCGCCGGATGCCCGTCATGACGATAGTCGGGTTGGCGGGAGTTTCAATGAAAACGATTTTGAGGTTTTGCGCCGCCTGAATGGCTTCGTCCAGTGCGCCGGCGTTGCCCGCCGGAACGGCGATTCCGGTAATGCCAAAGGGCTGCAGAAATCCTTGAATCAGCGTTTGCGTTCCGCCATAGATGGGAACGGTGTAGATCATGCTGTCGCCGGGATTCAGAACGGCCAGCATCGCAGTCATGATGGCGGCCATGCCGGAATTGAAAACCGCCGCCGTCGTCGCGCCGGGTTCCAGCGGAACAACGTGATCCTCCAGGATCTGGGCATTGGGGTGGTTAAATCGTGAGTAGACTAAATCGACGTTTTCGCCGGGTGCGCGCTCGCCGCGGCCGCCCATGATATCGAAGGCACGCTCGGCCGCTTCGGGACTGGAAAAAACGTAGGTGGAA
>Ga0116226_10002650_pt1 | contig 15644 bp, 9 predicted proteins | sample S1TSphfallax_FD_89692 | JGI IMG/M metagenome (GOLD analysis project Ga0116226, IMG submission 89692) | Host-associated microbial communities from peat moss isolated from Minnesota, USA - S1T2_Fa - Sphagnum fallax MG | ecosystem: Host-associated > Plants > Peat moss > Unclassified | place: USA...
GAAATTCAATCACCTGCGGTTAGTATTGAGATATGTGAATGATTTGGCTTCATTATTTTCCAACTACCCAACGACCCCCCTCATTAATGAATGAAGAATGATCGTGCCCTTTTCCTGATCTGAGGGACTTGGGAGGTTCTAGTCAGTGTTCTTCTGGGCAATTTTGTGATATAGCCAAACTGGCGATGATCCACAGGAAGATTTAGCCAAATCTGGCTACAAGCTAAATATGAAAGTAATTTTTTTTTCAAAACATCCTTCTATATTTCTTGCTACCTACTTGAACCATTTATAGAAATATGATATTTTTCTTAAATTTAGGTCAAATTTAGGCTATTGAAAATCTTTTAAAAGCACCTGATTTTAGCTCTTTTTATTTTTAATACAGCATTTTGGCTATATAGCGCATAGCCAAAAAAAGGCTGGTTCTAACTTCTAAGTTCTAATATTCTAACCAGTGTTGGGCGAGTATCAAGTTAGAACCTTGGTATATAGATTGGTATTGGTCCTCGTATCCAAGGACCAATCAAACTTGTATGAATCAACCATGCTTTTCTTTAATTAAAAAAAAATGGTAGCCTAAGTGGGCAATCCTCCATAGGAAGATGTAGAAAAAGTGGTTGATTGTCCCTAAGAATATTTAGCCAGATCTGGCTATAAACCATATATGAAGCACAGTAGTTGAATAATTGTTCTATATTGCTGGCTACTTATGCAAACTCAATTTGGCAATATAACAAATTTCCCTTCTTTTTTTTCTTGACTTCTAGTTATTGAAACTCCCAAAAATAACTTCATTTTCATTTTTTCATTTTTAATTGAATCCTTTGATGAAATTTCGCCAATGAACAATAGTGTTGCAGCCCTTTTAACTTCTTATACAACCATCAAACCAATCCACCTTGACATGGTTTTGTGAGCCAATTTTTTTTTCCATTTGGTGAAATATTTTTCCAAAATAGTGAAAAATAAGGGTTTTGCGGGTTTCCTAATCATCAATTTTATTTTAAACCATCATATTCTACATTAAATTCTAATAGGTAGCAAAAATGTATAACTTTCACATTTGGTTGACTTTCATATTCAACTATTCATCATCTTATGCATGATGATCACTTTAGCAACATCACAAAATTGAAAAAGAAAATATTGATGCACCTTTGATATTCAACTCAATGACCATTTAATGTGCATTGTTTATGCTATATGTAACCATAAGATTGAAATGTTGCATGTTCAATTGTAGAAGTGGATTTTGTAACCCAACTATGATATAAGGCATTGAATTGCAATGTTCCATAGCGTTTTGAAATTGAAAAAAATCATTGTGCTTATATTTTTATTTTTCATCATAATACATCCAATAAGGATCCCTTTCACAACTCTTTGTGACAATAGCAAAATCATACATAAACGCATCACAAGTATGAGTAAACTTGAAAATATTTTAAACACATTCGAACATAGGGATGACGTAACTAAGAACAAAAAAACTCAATGTTGAAGAACTCCAAATTTGCCTTGGAGCCTTACGGTGGGCATTTGTTTGTCAAACATTTGTATCTCCAAGGTATTTTACTTAGTCAAAATCTAATTGCTAAGAGAAACCATGGAGTTTCAATGTGCTTTAACGTTGTAAAAGATCTTCAAAATTTTATGGTCCAAAAATTCACGCAACTTGCATGTGTTGCAAAACAAGCTCAAGGGACATGCAATAGTATATATACAAAGATTGTAACAAAGTTTCAATTTGGGACACTAGTGGCAATTTCAAAAAAGTTCAAATGACAAGGTTAATCCAATGGGCAACATAATGCACCCCCCTCGCATGAAGGGGGCATGTTTCTCCCTTAATTACATTTCAACACTAATTTTAGCACCTTGGAAAACCAACACATCATCAACACCAAAGTTTATGAATATGGAAGCTAAATTAAACTCAAAAAGGCCTCAATATTACAACATACTTACCGTTATAACCTTAATTAGGTTGTTTACAATAACTACAAGCACCATACAATCATGGTTCCAATGGCAATAAAATGGATATGGGCTTCCAACCTTCAACAACATAAACATCCAACCTTAGAAATCAACTTAATGGATGAACCATAATGAATTATGGAAAACATTTTTCCATGAAAAAAGAAAGGAGCCATATCCTTAAAGAAAAAAATGATGTAAAAAAATGTCAAAGGAGGCACCCTTTCTTGCCTTAGTTTCATTATGCCCCTATATTTGATTAGCAATTACTTTATGTGAAGGAAGTATGGTTGAAAAATGTATGTATGGGCCCATAAATAAATCATGTGATTTATTTAAGTCATTCCAATCTGATTATATAAGTATGGATTATCATAAATAAATTACCACAAATAATCAAAATCCATGCCAAACACAAGACATATGAATCATCGTACAAGATCAAAATTCATTTACTAAAAATAAACTCTACCACCCTTAGATATATTTTCTTTTTTTCTCACTTCGACAACTTATATTAAAATTAACCTTATCATTTGAATCCAATGACAAAAGAATTCAAATAATCAATATATGGGAGATGTTTCATAATCTTTTGTATGGTCATCATTGGAGAATTTCAAAAACAATTCTTGAAACAACTACTTCATTTTCAACCATAACTACTTCATTTATTTCCTGAAAAAATTACCTTATTTCCTACTAACTTTCCTACCCACCAAAAAGGACATGAAAAGGGAAATTAACACGTGCCTTTTCACACCCATGGTATTTATATTAACTCAAATTATATTTGGCATTAAAATAAATAATTATGAGCTATTGAAAAACATATGGGAATGTACAAAGAAAAAATAAATTGATCGTCATTGGCAATGCGCAACAATGTAGGGCCCAAGTTGCCAATCATGGGGCACAAGCTTGTGCATGCAACTAGTCACAATTCAAACATTTGTGTCACTTAAGTGATGTCAAGGGATCTTTGGCACTTGAAGAAAATCAAACAATTTTTTCATGCCTTTGTATTTCATAATTGAACATTCATATTTCAAAAGTTGATAAACTATCACAAATTGTACAAATTCACATTTTTACTCAATTTCAATTCTAGCTTTTTTTTATAAAAAATTTAAATCCCTTCCATGCATTATCATAAATTGACATTTGTTCTTGGCATGTTGGTTAGTTCAATTGATGTAGTATTATCCCATAAGTACCCTTCACCTAACAATAGTGACCTTGTGACTCTTATGCACATTTAAAGGCCATTGAATTTCAATATAACATGAAACACATTAGTGAAAATCATAGACATGTAATCATGTCATCTTACCTCTAGTCAATTGACAATTTGATAGTTAAAACATATCAAAAAACAAGTTTCAACTCCCATTTTGCCTCCCTAAGTTTTTTATCCTCCAAACAACTTGGACTACAATTTATAAAAGTAACACAATTAGCTTCTTGCCTAACACTAATTTACTACTAAAGGAAGAAGTACCAATTGTCATTTTACACATTGAAGCATCATCAAATTTAGGGCTAGAAGTACAATTTACTACTAATACAGCAATTGAACCCATTTTGGAGAATGGCTTAAACAAATTGAAATGAGGCTTGGAAGAAAAATGATGAAATTTGAAGTTTATAGGTGATACCAATGAAGGCATCAAGTTTACAATCCAAAGGACAAAAGTAAGCACATTCATCAAAACGTAAAATGTGTACACTATATAAAAGAGGTTTGAAATATATACTTGGTGATTCTAATCATGATCGAACTACAATGAAGTTTGAAGCACATTATTAGCTTTCAAAACTCATGTAATGAAAGTTCAAACCAAATGTATATGGCCACTTACAAATCTTCAAGTTGAAGGTGTGAAGGGTTCACAAAGATTGGTTCAATGATCCCAACCAAATGTCCATTGCACCTATGTATCCACTTCAAATCAAAAACAATATTATGTAAATTGCTCCATGAAGACAAAATCACAAGATTTTAACTCCGCCACAACAAACATGTACACAAAATTTTCAAGCACATAACTTTGTCATAAATGATGCATTCACATACTCATGAAGGTGATTAAATGGGGAAGACAAAGGTTTGAGAAAAAATCTTGCAAAAGGTAGCAAATAACAACAGAGGTGCATTGACTTGATGCAATACCTAATCATCGTGCATCAAAACCCAATATTGAAGGGTTCACACAAGTCACTTATGTTAACAAGCACCCTAGTTGTTGATTGAATTGGTGGCCCCAAAATTCAATTTGACATTAGATCTTGGTGTATTTGGCACATTTTTTGACTTAAAAATAAAATGACAAGATCAAAACCTAGAATCTTAGGTCTAAAATGTGCAAAGTTTTGCCATTAAAAAAAACTTGTTAACTTCAATGGCTAAAAAACATTCAAAGGTCTTTGTTGTATCTTGTGCGATAATTCTAATCTTCATTTCTTTTGGTTCAATCATGGTTTATCATCTTTTTATACTTACAATTTTAATTGAGGACTAACATACTTTGTTTTACCTACCAAACTTGATAATGAACCCAAAACGTTATAATGTAAAGTAAAAATTTGAAATTTCATAATAAATGGTTTTGACCCTGAATTTTAATCATACCAAAATAATATATCAACTATTCTCAAAGCTTTTCCATATGACATTTACCAAAATAAAATCTAATTTTAGGTTTAACTATTCCAAAATGAATGATTTTTTATTATTGAAACTTTGAATTAAGAAGAAATCAAATTTCCCTATTTTATTAAAGATTCCATTGATTTAATTACAACACAACATGTCTACTTCAAAACAAACTCTATTTCATGCGGTGCACAAGTTTGTAACCTTTACTAACATACAACCTAAAAGGTCATTCATTGTTAAACTCACCTTATCAACCAACTTGGTGGAAATACCTTCAAGAATGATCCTATTCTTGCTAGTTGGAGAAATCAAAACATTAACAATAGGATCAAATAAATGGCTATCAAAATCAAAATATTTTGTGAAACCATCACACCATTCTTGTAAGTCAATATCATTTTTTGAGTTGAATCATAATCTTCTATGTACTTTGAACTCCTCATGTTAAATGTTAGCCAACCTAGCTTTAATTTTCCATCTATATTGTTTAATGATGACATGAAAACTAATAAGTATCATTAATATTTTGTCCATTGATTTCAAGTTCTTAAACTTCACAAAAGACAATATGATTTACTTCCATATTTGAAATTTCATAGCTTGAGTTACATGCACAATTGCATTTTATTTTGTTCAATTGCAACAACCATTTTTACATAAGCAAAATTATTTCTACGTGCAATACAACCATTGGAAGACATGGAAACCTTGCTATGAATCTAGTATGTGGAATTGAAACTTAAAGGTTAATAACTTTTTTTTGTAGAAACACATCAAATTATAGGGAAGTGTCTTCCACAACATTATCAAGAAAATTATCATCAAATTAGCAAAATCTGAAATATCTGCTTCAATTAATGATTTTGGGGGGTTTTTTTGTGGAGATTTTTTGCAAAATTTCAACCTCAAAAATGAAGAGGGGAAAATCTATCACAAAATGTTAGAGATTTTTTTTTGTGTGGAGATAATGTAATCTTTTGTTTACCCCCTAACCACCCTTTCATCCCCAATTTGAGTATAGCCATAAAATAAACAAAATCAAGTATTGTTTAATGAAACTAGGTATCAATTCACAAGATTTGCATAAATTCTTTTATTATGAAAGGTGAAAGCACACTAAGGTGTAACACTCTTAAGCACATATTGAAGTCCATAATTGCATAAATAAACACTGCAAAAGTAGTGTGAAGGCATGATACCTTGAATCACACAAGTCATTTTATAAGTTATCATTTGAAATTTCATATAAGATTTGCAACCCTTGTTTATCTTATGGAGAACTTGAATTTGAAAGATGCCCTTCTAAACTATTACTTTCATTCAGTAAAGGACTTAATAAAAAAAATCATAATTCAAGGTACATAGAAAATTTTGGTCACCAAAACCTTTCCAAAAAAATTTCCTTAATATTAATGTTCTTACATCAAATTACCATTGAATCTTTTACTCATTACAAAACATTATATGAAGAAGTATGGAGTCTATACTCATTAATTATGGATTGTTACAAGTTTTTGAGTATTCTTTTAAAAGTCCATTATATTATGACTATTAAAAAATATCCATGAAATTCATACAATGTGATTATATTATTATATAACATTGTAATGTTGAATCATTTTTCATTTTATTGATTATATTTAATCACATGACTAATTACAAATCCCAAAATCTTACAAAAATTGTCTTGTGACAACATTTTATGAACAGTGTAGTGTGCTTTCACCATGAGGAGAGTTGATTTAATGAATAATATCATTAGTAGCAAAGGCGAAGAAGATAAGGAAATACGTAATTAAGGTTGAAATTCTTGTTAGGACGAATTTAAGTGAGAATACCAATTTGGTCCCCACTTTCAACAAAGTTTGGGTCTAGTACCCCTAGTTTGTGATAATTCTTGAAAACCGTAACCCCATATTCCTAAAGCTTTCCATCGACGGTTTTTAATGAAATCTGGAATGTAGCTTAAGTAGCAATCATCCATAAGAACATTTCACCAAATCTGACTATAAACCACATATGAAGTAAACAAATTTTTAATCAGCATTTTATATTTATGCCTACACACTAAATACCAAATATAGAAATGTGATAGTTTTACTAAATTTTTCTCACTTTTGACAATTGTAACTATTCAAAATCATTTTTTTTAAAATTTGAGTTTTGAATTTTTAAAAGAAAGGTTGTTCTCAAGTCTCCACTAAGAGCATGCCCCCAACAAAAAAAAAAAACATGTTTAGTATATTTTGAAAGAAGTGTAGGCCCCTTTTACACTAGAGCTTGGATTCTCATGGTTGTCAAAATGGAAAATCTCCAACTGGAAGAGAAGACATGTTAAGTTCACTTCACACAAAGGTTGAAGGCCTAAGGAAATAATGAGATGTGAATGGATGAAAAATGAACAAAATTACACTTTGGATAATGTCTCATAGTTTAACAAATTTCATGTTAGGACTACTTATTTGAGGTGGACCAAGCATGAAGCCCATTAAACCATGAGCTCAAAAAACTATGATTGATCTGATTTATTAAAAAAAATTCTTATAATTGGCTCAAAGTGGTAAGATTTAAATAGTCAATCAGTTTTATGTAGTCCACCTTTTTAACTTGATCGGTGGAGATGGGGAGGAATTAACACTCCACATTGGATGTTCTAAATATTGATACATGCTCACATGGGGGCTGTCGAGGGACATGCTGGAGCACGAATGGTCATAAGGTGTACTTTGGATGAAAGTAGTGTGTGAAAAAATGGTTTTTAACTTTGAAGCCATAAAATTGTATACCATGTAAACAGTGATCCATACGTTGTTGGCTGGCCATAATGATTGGCCCAAGAGGTAGCATTTAAATAAGCCTAACACTTTTAAAATGTCCAAATTTTCAGGGTTGTGGGTAGGGGTGCAAAAACAATCAACACTCTATATTGGATGGAATAAACACTTGGTAGAGGCCCAAACATAGGTTGTGTAGCTGTAACATTCATTAAACTGTAGTGCCAATTAGGTGTAGAGAAGAGTGGGTGAGAACTAGAAGGGACGTGGGTCTGGTCATAACAGTTTGTTCCCAAAGGGGGATTTGATCTCTATTTGGGGCCACAGTGAACCAGCACCCACCAGCTCACCGTCCACTGGATGCCTGTTATTACTCAGTTGTGGATGAACCTCAACGGAGTTAACATTTGGTGTCACCTTGGTAACCAAATCTGTAAGAAGTAGGTCTCATATTTAGGTAGATAGGTAGGAAAATAGCTAAGTAGATGGTTTATACATAGGTAAGAGCTGTTTATACTACCCACCTACTAACAACCCACTGGCAGGTTGTTAGTAGGTGGGTAGAGAAAAAGAGCAACTGAGGTAACCACCATGGTTAGCTAAGGAACTGAAACCCAACAGAAAACTGTTTCCTGACCAATCACCATTCATCCTTCAAGGTGCATGTGTGGGTGCAGGTTCACTGTGGCCCTCTATTTGAAGCATTAGCGTGAGTGCCAGCTTGGTGTCAGATTTTAGCCTACTTTGGTGTTGGTGTTTGGGTGCACTAAACCAACCTTCCAAAAAAAGTACTACAATCTTCTACTACCCCTGTTTTGCTCATGATGAGTCATGTAGGCAAGAGTAAACCAGTGTTGCCCAGATATGAAGATTTGAGGCATTTCTCAGGTTACCTATACGGAATATTCTTCGAACAATTATAACATAAGGATATGCACAATACAAAAATTACCAATATAGTTGACCAAACAAATATGTATTTCATTTTTATTTCTCATTTTGGCAGATATACATTTTTCAGTTTTCAAACTCACACTAATCACATGATATGTATAAAGGTTAGGAATACATCCTGACTTTTGGAATTAATTTTCCAATCATAGACCTACCCCACTAGAGCATTAGAAAACATCTAAAAAAACCAATAACTTGTGGGGGGAGTTGAACCCCAATTCTTTAAAGAACCTTGCCCAACGCAACACAAGTTTCTTGCCCCAACCACACCCCACATACACCCCCATAGAACTTAAGAACTTTAACTTGGTAAACCTAAGAACTTCAAATTCGTAAGCATCCTTCGAGTTGAAGAAGAAGTTGAAGCTTGATTGCACATTTATATGATTCCTCCTAGTAATAGAAGATCACATAGAGAGAAGGAGAGAGGGAGGATGTCGGTCCTTTTTTTGGGGGATAGGAAATGGGATGGATGGATACTTACTTTGATTAGGTTGGGTGGCTTTAACTAGCTGCACATCCGAGATATATCTCACCACAAAGAACTTGAACCCAACTTCAATCCTTGCATCAAGAAGAATTTGATCATCATCATCATGTTTATGCCACAAAATGCGGGAATTTTGGTTTTAGGGCACAAAATCCTTGTACAAATCCACTATTACACATACTTGCTTTAGAAAATAGTTACAAAACAACAAAGCCAAAGAAAAAATGTTCTAACCGTAAACCTCAAACCTCATAAAGAGAGCATTTAGACGTTTAGAACTCGTACCTTCAACTTTGTTAGATCTTTAACTTAACATAGTGACCTCAAACTTTAGACCTTCGAACTTCAACCTCACACCTTTGACTTGAGACCTCCGACTTCATAGAAAGCAACAAAGGATAAGGCAAGTGGAGCAAAGGACATTGTTGTTTAGAAGGTGTTTGAAACAACTCAAGCTACCAAGGAAAAAGTTGGTCAAGTCAAGGATCATGCTGCTTCAACCTTTGGAGCATCAGTTGAGAAGCCAGATAAGAATGATGTTGTTCAATATGATGTTGCTCAAGAAAAATATGACTTTGGCACTAGTTCAATTTTGGAACAACTGAAATAGAAGGCTACTGAATTTTTTGGAACTATGTAGCAAAAGATTGATGAGACTACTGAAAATGTTCAAGAGAAAGTTGGAGAAGCAAAAAAGGATGTTGGTTCAACTGTAGATGAAATAAAACAGAAGGTTTTTAAGACTACAGAAGCTATTAAGGAGAAGGTAGGATCTACTATCGAAACAATGAAGGATAAAACATTGCAAACATAAGGATTCGCAAAAGAAAAGGCCTCTAAAATTGTAAGAGTTGTCAAGGAAAGGTTTGGGTCTACATTGCAAACAACCAAGGATAAGACATATGAAATATCAAAATCTATGAAAGAAAAGGCCTTGGAGACTGTAAAAACTACCAAGGAACTTTTGACCTCACATGCTCACATTCTCACCTCACAAAAAAATTGCAAGCATGATGCATTGCTAAAGAGTTGCACTTGAAGCAAGAAGGATAGAAGAAATGAAGACCATGCAGAGAAGATGAGAAGATAGAAGACACTTTGCACTCAAATTTTGTTATAAAAAATCACAAATCTCAAGTCCATGCAAGGTCTATAGATGACATGCACTTTGCATGTTCCACTCAAAGCTTTGCCAAAAATAAATTTTCACTTTGCACTCCACAAAGTGTAAAACACTAAACCCTAATAATTACAAACTCCATCTCAATCTAACCCTAATCCTTAATCCCTGACCAATCATATGCCTGAATGCATTGGTTATGCGTAAATTATGCATATGCATATTCGGGCATATCATCCATGAATGCCCAAATGTGCATATTGGTACGAACAATTCCCACCCGAATATGGATGAACATTGGTTATTGCATGACCGTTTTATGTCGAATATGTATAAGGATGAATATTTGAAAAAAACCAAATCCCAGATATGATTACATGCATATCTAGATACTATCCGGATTCATATTATGAATTTTTGATATATCCAAGCAACACTAGAGTCAACCATCACCCACCAGAACAACATGAAGGACAATAATGTAACTATTAGCTACGCCCATCTTCAAATAGGCCAATGACTTATTAGAATAAAATTTTTAACTTGAACTAGTTAATGTGTGTTGACTATAGTTGGCCACTGTGCATTTTGCACCCTATGACCAAATGCATGGTGGCAAAAAATGTGTGTTTGGTTTTTTTTTCTAACCTTGGTAGATTTTTTTGTGTTAGTCCATGAAAATATTTTGGAGCATTTGGGTGTTATTTGCAGCCCACTTAAAACATGGATGTGTTTGGTGGTTCCTTGCACTTCTAGAAAAAACCATTGCCCAACTTTCATATGGAAGGCCCAACTTCACATGGAAGGTGTTTGGTCATCGGTGTAAAGAATAACCACAAGGAAAAAATTGTTTGATAATGGGGAAAAAAACATTTTTTACTAAAATTGTACCCATGGATATAACACGTGTTTGAAAAGTTACATTCACTTGAGTTACTTTTCAAGCTTCTCAAGATCCCCTAACATTATTCAAGAATGTCAAAACATTTAAAAGTTATGTTAGATAAGCTTCAATGTTTTCTAAAGCTTCAATGTTCTTAGGGTAAAATGTTGAAAAACATTGTAAATGAAAGGAAAACAAATCTCCAATCAAGAAAAGGGGAGGGACATGCTAATGTAGGAGCAAGCTCAGAAGATTGCAAAATACAAGATAGTTTACTAGTTTAGTTTACATAAGCATCAATTACAAAAATAAAAATCAACTCTACTAAAAGAAATACAAATATTTACATTATTATTGAATCCAAAGGTTTATAACCCCAATAATAGCAAGGAGTTTAAATAGATTTAGTTCCAACACATTTTTGTGTATTGCAACCAACTAAAGTTTGAATTTCACAACTTCAATATGCTCATTAACTTCAAATCTCAAATTTATTTGATGATTTTGCAAACTTTTATTTAGTAATTTTTTAAAGTGAAGCTTTGGAAAATCATGCACTCCTTAATTATTCAAAACTATCACATTTTTTGAAGTCTTTTAACTTTTATAGAAGGCTAAACTTCATACCTCTTGTAAGTCCTAATAAACCACTACCAAGTGTTGGAGGTTAAAACCAAGAAATAGGGAGCTACCACAATGCTTAATATACCATGTAAATGACAAAGTGGATTGCAATAACAAACAACAACAATAAAAACAAGCACAAGCAAACAAAATAGCAAAAACAGATAGGGTTCCGACCTTAACGTAACAAAGATGTACAAGTGAGGCCTTGGAAGAAACGATGGATGCAATGGAAAAAGGTTAAAGCTCTTTGAGGAAAGAAAGAAAAAATTGGCACATACCATTATTATTTTTTTCAAATCACTTGAATGGTAGAATAAGGTTGAGGAAAATAGACCCACAACATGTTTTAATGGATGAGGAGAATAAAGTGCACTCATGACTTGTGTTTTGGGTATGTAGGATTTAGGACTTTTCATTACCTTGCAGAACAAAGGTGGTATAACTTATTCAAACCAAACCTACCCCCTTCAAAGATGGATTTCTTGGAAATAATTAACGGTCTTGATTTAAATTTGACATTTAAAATTGAATATTTGGCTTGTGGAAGGATTTGAAATTTGCAAGGCACAAGGTTTGATAAATTAATCATGTAACAACTTCTACTGTAATCTTCAAACATTACACTAAACACAAGTATAATGTTGACCACATATGGAACTAGAACAAGACAAGGATTCAAGCATGGTAGTAATTTGAAGCGAGGGTTATGGCAAGAAAGGGTTCACTCTACATTAATAACACCATTCCCAAGTCTAGGAATGGCTAATAGTAAATTGTGCTGTAATTGTAACAAGGGGTTCTTACTTTGATTTTATAAATTTAGGGGGTGAAATGATTAAAAATTAATTACATCAAACATTGCAAATTAGGGACATGCATGACAATGTAAACAAAATCATCAAGGATGTCATTCCTATTGAAGGAATTCCTTTCATTTTTTAAGAGGTCAATTTCAAAGCACATTTTTCAATCAAATCAACATCTACTAAGTTAAGATAAGTGTGGTTTACATGTTAGATTAAAATCCATAAAACAAGCACAACAATTTGGGTTGGATATGGTCACCTTACCTTTTCACACTTCCCATGCCCTACAACCCTTAGATGTGAGTTGTTTCAAACTTTTCCTAACTACTTTCAAGAATGAAAGTGACAATGCCATGGTTAGAAGCAATGATTGTGAACCAAACAAATGCACACATTGGGTGGGAGGACAAGGCTCTACATAAAATATTATTGCAAAAAAAATCATGAATGGATTGAAGGAGACATGAATATGGCAACTCAAACTTGAGACCATGGATCACAAGACAAAACTAGGTGATGCATACATAATAAAATGGTTAAAATTTAAATGAAGACAATGATGTATTTGATGGATTAGTTTATTGGAAGCAGGATGGAGCTACCACACAATTAGTGAACATAATAGCTAGTCAAAATGATGTAGGAATATAACTTCAATTTGTTGATCAAAAGTGGGTAGGTTTGAAATACTATGTGAGAATGCCTAAAATTTTAAATATCGATGTAAAAGAAATCAAACTCATAGAAACTAATTTTGACCCACTAGCATACCTAGATGGACCCATTTGCAAAGAGTAGGAAATCCATAATTATGCAAATGGAAATCAAGTTCTTTTGTCTATTGCTAATTTATTGTCCTTATGGAATCTACATGCAAGGAAAGCAAGGCAAGCAAACCAATTAATAAACTACTATTAATCACACATAATCATATTTAATGAGTATTCAAAAAATTTAAAGCCTTAAACAAGGAGGCCACATAAATAATTAGAGAACAAGGAAGGAAAAGGAAAAGAAGAAGGCTAAACGACTTGTTGATTCCTTCATTATGGTTGAAATAACGTATTAAAGGTTAGTAGAAAAATATGCCAAACCAAATTTAAACAATGTTTTGTCTATAAGTGCAATAAGAGAAGCAAAAGACAAATTTCACAAAGATTATGTTGCAAGTTTTAAAACCCTACCCTTTAGGCTTTAGAGGTGTCAACTTTGGGTTTACATTAAAGGTTCATAAATAAGTCAAGGCAAGGGCATTGACTAGACAAAAAATCCAAAGGCCATGTTGTAACAAGGTTGCACTAGATGATTAATCCTGGAAGATCAAAAAATAAATGTAAGGCAGGGGAGGGGGTTCTAAGATCAGGAAGAACAATAAGAAAATTGAAAACAAAAGAAAAACATGACAAAAAAAATAGAAGAAAAACATAATGACATTACAAGGAAAAGAAAATGATGATCGCCAAAAGAGGACCACAACCACAATGAATTGAGGGGGAAGGGGAAGGTCCAAAATAAGAAAATAAGACAATCATGAGGATGAAAGCAATGATCAAAATTAATAGAATATTAGAAGAGGACCATGAGGATTATGATAATCAAGAATAGAAGACAAAAAGATGATCATGAACTTCACCAACGAGATGAACACATGATTGGTAACTTTGAACAAGAAGATGAAGGTGACAATAAAAAAATATATACAAAAAAGATGAAAAGACAACCAAGAGGATCACAATAATCAAGAACATAAAACAAGAAGTAGATTGTGAATTTCATTAGCAACATGAACACGCACATTGTGTTCCATAATGGGAAAAAAAGGTGATGATCACAAGGATCACTTGCAAAAGAAAAAAGGTTAAGTGCTAGAAAATTATTTCCATCATCTACAAAACACACCAAAAAATGCATGAGAAAAATAAGAAGAATAAGATATAACTCAAAAAAAAAACTTAAAACAAAAAATCATGAGAATGAATGAAAAGAAATAATTGGGACAAGATTTCTTGAAAGGTGACAACAAGGAAAACCAACATGAACATGCACCACCAATTACAAAAATAGACCAAGAAAAGAGGAAGGGAAAGTACCATGCAAGAGTAGGAACACAATCCTAGGATGCAAGAAATGTGGTCTTGCTTAAAATTTTAGGGTTAGAAAAACAACAATTTGCTCATGATTGTAATTTTTTTTACCTTTTTTGTGGTAATGATCTCCTCCATTGATGAGTCAATAGGAAAGAGAAAAATGTTTGTTCATAAAGTTGACAAGTGTTTGTTTAGGATTGTTTCCAACCAATGGACACCCCCCTTCATTTGGAAAGGCATAACTTTCATGTCTTTCCAGCAAATCGCTTCATTCAAGCATCTACGAATGTGCCCCAAGGTGAGGGACAAAGTCTATTTGGACCACATAACCAAAAAAACCACTCCTAATACAATTTTTTTCTTGGAATCCTTATGTGTCTAGTGATTGACCTAGCTACATGAAGTGGTTAGGAAACAATTTTGTATTGAGTTCCACATCCTTAATTAACCATTTGGTGGTTTCAATTGAATTCCTTGTTTTACTACTTGCCCGGGTTAAGCAATTGAGAGGAAACAACCATGGTTGTTAGTTGGGGAAATTCCACACCATAGTTACTAATAGAAGTAGAACCCAACATAGAATCATTTCCCCCTTTAAAAAAAAAACCTTTACTTATGTATAAAGTATATATCAATGTTGAGTGGATATGTCCATTTGAACATAAGTGTGTGGTATTGATACTTGCACTATGAATATTTTAAAAATCTTCATATACCATGTTGGTATCAATAATTGCGAAATTGTTCTACAAATCGTGAGTATGAACATTAACATTCAAACACTACATCCAATGTGTTTCATGTACTTGGGTAAGTCCAAAAATTCCTAAATCATTTTCTTCAAATTACCACTTCAACTTAAGTGATCTCACTATAACTTTGACAAATACATAACCTTTCTAGTCAAACCATAATGATCTAGTTCATCCATGTAGGCAAACATGAAACATTCATCCATTTTATACCACTCACATTTGACATCCCAAACTAAAAAAAAGGTGAGGCAATTGTATTAAAAAATCTGCAATAGCAACCAACAATCTTCATAACCCTTCATAAACATGAAATAGTCTATTAAGCATTTTGAGGACCTGTCACATCCAACCTTCAAGCCATCCATCCATTCCAACTCATGAGAACCAAACTTACCTATGCATACTTGGACTTGGATGTAGGTAAAAACTATTGTAAACTAAGTATGAATGTGAGTTACTCTCTGAAAAAAAGCTCTGGATATCAACATGTATAATGATAGTGTAAA
>Ga0116226_10002651_pt1 | contig 15642 bp, 12 predicted proteins | sample S1TSphfallax_FD_89692 | JGI IMG/M metagenome (GOLD analysis project Ga0116226, IMG submission 89692) | Host-associated microbial communities from peat moss isolated from Minnesota, USA - S1T2_Fa - Sphagnum fallax MG | ecosystem: Host-associated > Plants > Peat moss > Unclassified | place: USA...
AGCCTTAGGTCAACCAGCAGCTACACCATGTTACCATGGTAGAAAACATGTTGGTCAGTTCCAATTCTCACTAGAATGGATCCCAAAACCCATTTTATTCAGGTTCCAATTCCTCATTTTTTAATTCTTATTTTTAATTTAAAATTACTTATAATTATTTTCTCTGACTAGGGTTAGAGATGCTAGTTTGAGGAAAAAAATCAGGGTTGTTTATAATAACATAAGAATTTCTTCAAATAATAATTTGGGGATGGGGTGGGGATGAAATTAGGCATGCAATTCTTGTTTTCAGAACATGTTTCAAGCATGCAATTTTTTAATTTTTTGTTAAAAAATTGTGAGTGTAGGCATGTAGTTGATAGAGGTGGTCACATCTTATTGGTGGTACAAAGCTAGTAACTGGAAAAAATTTGGTTTTGGGCTACACATAGGTAGGTAGAATCGCATCCAAACCACACCCACCTAGAATTTATTTTTGAAACCTGAGACAAGGATCTTGAAATGTGAAGAACTGGGTCCGGAACTGGACCACATGTTCAATCAAGAAAATTTAAATCCTTTCAAACTTCAGGTTATTTTCAAAGTGTATCAGAAACGGTCCCCCCAACCATAATGAAGGTCCATAACCACAATTCTGAAAAGAAATCAAAGAACCAGTTCTAATATATAACCATGGCTCTCAAAAAATTGAAAACAACAAATAATATCACTTATAGATCTGCCAGTTTTTTCATGAAAGGTGCTGGTTTTTGAAGTTACAGAAATAACCTGCTCTAATGACGGCAGTTTCTCTTTTACTTGTGTAAATAGCAAAAAACAACTGTTTAAAAAATGCTACAAAACTAAAATCAGAGTCAAAATGTGGCCAAAAAAATTATGATTACTTTTTCAACATTCGACGATTTCTTTTCAGAAGAAGAGAATATTGCGACACAATTGTTTTTTGCTTTTTTAAATTTTCGCACATCTTGACATTATTTTGCACACAAGAAAAACTATGGCTCAGGGGGGTTGGGTTGGGTTGGGTGTATCGGAGCTGTGATCAAAGATTTCTCAAACAAACAATGAACCAGTTCTTACTGTTAACCACAGTTAAATTTGAAAAAACCAATCAAAGAACCTACCTTGAACTCTGGATCTTTGCTGGTTCTTTCATGAAACCCACCAGTTCTTAAAATCTTATAAAACCTGGAACTGGAAGGTTATTAACAAAATCAAGATTTAGAATGTTCAGTAGCTATGTGTTATGTATGGTGAAGTTATTTGTATTCATAACCACTAGGTAGGTTTCATTCTTAAAAATTAGGTGCAGGTTAGGTTATCAATATCAATATCAAAAATTTCAGCATTTTTTACATTATCAATATTTAAAATTACTATCAATTATCCATAATCTAAGTTTTCAAATAATTAGTTCATAATTATTGGTTTCCATATTGGTTATACATTTGCCATATGGTTTCTTTCAATTAATTTTTTTTCAATGTGGTTTTTTTTTTTCTATCATAAGAATGTTTAGTTAGGAGTGATAACTTATTTGAATGATAACCAAGTCATCCAAGTAGATTATTAAATTTTGAAAATAAAATACCAAGCCTACAATCACTATGTTTTTGTTTAGTTTTTCTAACTACATACATCAAAGACGGTATTGTTGGGGAGAATTATACAAAGGAGCTCTAAATTTTCTCGTCATATTCCTATTTAATCTTGTAATATCCATATGTTTAGAGTGTCCTAAACTTAATTTAAATTTTATGTTTCTATTAGATTTCAACATTCTATATTTGTTTGGATTTTTAGTTTTAGTTCAAGGTTGAGGAATGATGAAAGAAGTTAGGTGATTAAGCATGATTCCTAAAATGTTGAAATTGAGTTTTAAAAACACATCAACAAACATTTCAATACCAAATATCATCTCAAATTATCAAGATCATGTATGGCACCAACAAATTCATTACAAGCAATAAATATTTGGTTTATTTCCATGGGAAAAATATACTCAAAAAATCATTTTACTGAGTTCAAGAATCAAAGTAAACATGCATAGTACAACTTGAGTGAACCATCAAGTTGCTACATACAAGTTTTTATCAATTCCTTGTCCTAACCAATAAGTATCACCTCATTTGCATTATCTCCTTTATTTTGAATTTTCATTATAAATTACACCCTTTCCATCCTATTAATTGAACCTATTTATAACAATTAATAGCATATTATAAATGTTTTGTACATATGTTTTTTTTCTATTTTTTTTCTTATATCTATTATTAATGCATACCTTGTACCAATTATATTTGAATTTTGAGTACAAACATAACCCTATTATAAAACTAGTTGAATAATAATTTTTACCTAACAACCAATATATGAAAGCTTACATTTTTACTAACATAGTTTTATAATACTAAAAAAAAATGATTACAACTGATTGGGTGGTTAGGTTATTAATCAATCATAAGTAAATCAATAATTGATTGATAGGTTAATAACCAAATTGATAACCAATTCAATAGTCAACCAGCAATGGTTCCCACCCTTGATTTCACCTTAATATGTACCTTACAAATTATTTCAATTGGATATTTAATCCATAGTTCATACAATTAGAAATATCTACAAAGTATTTTAAACTAGAAGTACTAAGCCCACATTTGGCAAAACTATAGATGAATTGAAAAAATGGGATGAAAGTAGTACACAAGGGGAAATAAGGGACCAAACTATTGTTTTCACCTTAATTGGTCCTTAGTGGAGTTTTGCCTTAAGTTTTGTATTTTCTTTCCTTGCAATTGAGTTGCAGCTCATTTTCTTTGTTACATCAAGCCTTCCCAAAAAAAGATTTTATAAATTTTCAAAATTCATATCTAGTTTCATGAAACAATATTCAATTTTGTTCATTTCAACCGTGCACTCAAATGTGGGATGAAATAGGGTTTTAAATAATGTTGGGTGATTTTCATTTTTTTGTGAAAATCACTAATTCTAGTTCTCACATAACATTTTGAGAATCAAATTAGTTTTCCAAAAGACAACTTTCCATAAAACAAACTGGTTAAAATATCATTATTTTTAAAAAAATGCAACTGGTTATTTTAAGTGTCAATTCTCACAAGTTTAAAATTCATTGGTTCGCAAAGGTAGTTCCCATAAGTCGATTATCAAAAGTTCAACTATTTTCAACAAAATAATTTTTTAATTATAAAAAAATAAATTTAAAAAAGAACCAAACAACACAACAAGAGGAACCAAATACCAACAACAACAAAAAGAGCCTTGAGTAATAGCAAGACGACTTGAATAACACAACAAGAGGAGTCAACTACAAAAGGAACCAACTAACATAACAAGAATAAAAGCTAAGCAACAACAAAAGGAACCAAACAATGCAAACTGGACCCCAAAGACAAGGTGACTTTTGCAGGTAACCCTACTATTACAGAAATTAAAATCTAATGGAAATTAGATGTCTGTACAGATATGTCAACAAAAATGGTGGTGGTAATACAAGTCCAGGTCCAACAAGTTAAATGCAGCTCAGTGTCTTATGGAAATAGTACACAAGTTTGGGTAGGTCTAGCAGACTCTGTCCCTCAGCAGCTAGCAGCCAAAAACACTTGTACTAGTGGGTAGGACACTTTGGAACGGTGAGTGGCCCAAATACACACGAACAGTGTTACAGGATATGAGTTTGTCAAAGGAGGTAGTCAGACGGTTGCACACATGTTAAAAGATTTGGGGAGTTTGTCAAAGGAAGTGGGCTACACACACAAGAAAACACTGCTACAGTAAATTAACCCTTAAAGTCACCCATTCTTTGAGCCCTAGTTTGACTCTGTAATCTCTATTTCATCCCCAATTTGAGTGTAGCATAAAGCTGTGGGTGAAACTGGATATCAGTTGACAAGATTTTCAGGATTATATTCTGACAATACATGATTTAAATGAAGAATATGAAGACGCAGCTAAGGCAATTCCAAAACCCTTCTTCAGGGGTTTTTTTTTTTCCCGTTTTGTGGTTTCCAAAGTTTTGTGATTTTTCCAACAGTTGCAGTATTGACATAGTTTTGACATAAAGAAGGACCGAAACCAATAACTATAAATATGTTTATAACTATAACTATAAACTATGGTTTTGTAAATGTTTACTATTTTTATAAATGTTTATAAGCATTTCTAGATTCTTTATGCCTAATTGAGAATGCTAAAGGCTTATGCAAATACTTGCAATAGTAAAAACTTTCTATACCTTAATTTGCGAACTAACAATCCCTAGAATTTGTCAAGTTACAAAACCAACTATGTATGAAAATTTGTGCCTCGTGCACCTTCCACCATTAAAGTGGAGTTTTGGCCTCCTCTTTCATGACCTTTTTCACTTTGAAATGGTTCAATTGTTCTTTCACTATTGAGGATGACATCTCATTAGTCTCCATGTGATCACATAAACTTGTGGTTCTAAAATTTTGGGATGTAGAAAGTTTCAACACTTGCATCACTTGGGTTTAAAAGTTATATGCAAAAATAAGGAATGGAAGCCATACTTAATGGTCATACTCACCTACAATTTGCAATTTGTTTCCTTGCCAACAAACTAAATGACCAACCCCAAACCCTTGTAACAAAGGTCTAACATCATGCACAACATATCGGCGTTTTGGATAAAATGCATTAATGAAAGGAAAAGGTTTAAGACTTGTACCACTTGGTTTTGCATGTTTTGTCAAAAGAGTTGAAGCTTTCCATCAAAATCTTGATTTTCATTAGAGCCAATTGCTAAGCAATTGTTTAAAATTGACACACAAGTGATATGGAAACAATAAAAGCATTCAAAAACAACCAATATCCTTTACTTTGGTTCAAAACACATTATTTAAGCATGGGTTTAAAGGTATTAATAACAATTTGGGTCACTATCTAAACTTGAGGATTGGCACATGATTTTAAAATCACTATTACAAATCATGATTTTCTAAGAGGTTCAAGTTGATTAAATTGTCATTTTTTACTAATGGACATGTATATTTTAATTAAAAGTTAGAGGCTAAATGACACATGTATTTTTTGACCAATGAACTTGACTATAGTGGTTTATTTGATTAAATACATATAGTTAAGTTCTACAACCTTAGTCAAAATGACTAATGGTTTTCAGTCAAATGGAATATTTAATTAAGATGGTCATTGATCTTTAATCAAAATGGCCAATGGTCTTCAGTCAAGTGGAACATTTATTCAAGATGGCCACCGATATTTAATCAAATACAACGTAGTTTGTTACCTTTAACTCTTACCTATTCACCCATTTATTTACTTAGTTAACTATTTACTTACCTATTACCCATCCACCCACCCACCTACCTATTACTTACTTATCTCCTTCCCTATTTATCTACCCATACCTTTTCACCTACCTACTTACCTACCTACATATCCACCCATTTACATACTTAGTTTTAGCCTCTAATTGTAAACACTAAATGTAACCATTATGTTTAATCATTAAGTTTAGTCACTAGATTTAGTCACCAAGTTTACCCAAAGTTTAACCATTAAATTTAGGCATTAGTTGTAGTCATTACGTTTAGCCACTAAATTTGGCACTAAGTTTAACCTGAGTTGAGTTATTAAATTTGGCCATTAAGTTTAAGCACTAGGTATAGCCTAGGTTGAACCATTAAATTTACCCACTAGGTTTAGCCTAAGTTTAACCTAAGTTTAGTCATTATTTTTAATCAAAGTTTTATCATTATGTTTAACCATTAAATTTAGCCACTAGGTTTAACCTAGGTTTAGTCATTCTTTTTAATCAAATTAAAATAGTGAGGTGAGGTGAGTTTAAGTTAAGTTAGGTTAAGTAGGTTAGACTAAGTTATACCTACCTACCTAAGTGCATTTTTCTGACCTACCTAGACCTATTTACTACCTACCTACTAATGTTTTAAAAAATAATCCAAAAAATGATTTTAATTTAAGTATAAATTTGATCTAGTGAAATAATCAATCATTCTATCAGTCATTTTGTTAGTCAAAACAACAAGGTCCAAACCAATTACATAGTCATGTTGGTAGGTTTAAATCAACCTATACAAATTAATAGGATGGTCTTTTTTACACCTATCAATTTTTATATTTTTTGACTAAAAGACCCAATAAAAAAACCATGAATTGCAATAATGAATGCCAAAGATTGTTGCATGGGTGCAGTCATGGTAACACGTACCATAGCAAGTGTAACCAGTGCTTAATTTTAAAGATTTTTGGGTAGAAATAAACTTATTATTAAATATTTAAATTTATTTTTGGCACATATGTTGAAAATGTATCATAATGGTAGTTTGAAAAAAAATCAATTAAAAATGTGGATGATAAAAATCCCAAAAAGGATTCATTGAGCATTGTAATTATTGTTTTGAGTGGTTAATATACCATATTTTGGATGAAAATCGAAAAAACTAAATGAATAATGATTCACAAATTGTTCATGAACTGAAATTAACATCCATCATAAGATCGATGGTCCATGAAAATCAAAAGGTAAAATAAAATATCACGATCGTCCATTTTAAGGAATAGGGTTTCGCAAGAACTTTCGTTCACCATTGCCCATTGACAAATGTTCAATGTAATGGTGGGATGTTTGAGCTTCAAGCTCCTCACAAATGGAAGCAAAAATGACAAATGGGCTTTGAGCTTTTAATCTTACATTGTTGAAGGCACTATTCCAGAAGTGTAAAGGTGGGAGTCATGATGATGTTACGAGGTTTGAGGGTGTTGGGAAAACGAACTTTTATGAGAACAGGGAAATGAACTTGAACTTTGCATTAAAGATGGGTGCTTACAGATTGCATAGGTGGGAAACTTACTAGACCATCTAAATTTATAGAAACACATCGATGTTTGAGGAGATTGAACACTTCAACGTGTCAATAACCACGTCCAATTCTAAGAAGTTTAAGGTTAGTGCATTAATATGGTATATTTTTGTGACAACAAGATTTCGTATCAAAGACAAAATTAATAACGGTGATTGTGATGGTGATGAGTATTTATTAGTGGCACCTTGGATGAGCTTTCTAAAGGAACTAGCTACATAAAATTTTCCATGCTTGGCTAGGGGTGGTTTTCAAACATGTATTCGAATTTCAACAAAGCAAGGTGCATAATGCAAGTCTATTACCAAGTTTTTCTTGCAAATCTAAAATGTTTTTTTTCATGTGATTATAGGTTAAAACATCGAGTTTGTAGATCTGGAATGTATTTGTTTTCTATGTGATTAGGTTAAGGTCCACTAGTCTTCTAGATCTACATTGTTTTTTCTTTTCATGTGATTAGGTTAAAGTCCATCAATATTGCATTGGGCTTGTTGGTTGATTGGTGTCCATGAAAATTTGAACATTACCTTAAGCTTTGAAAGCAATGTGACTTTAATGTTGGGAGTTATTTGATTTTGATACACTCTTTCAAATGTTAGAATTTAAACATGGCTTAAATGGGGTTGTAACTTCCTTTATCAAAAGCTAGAATAGTCAATTTACAACAACAAGATTTGGTGATAGGGATTTGGATACGAATTATGCCACCAAGGGCCAATGGACCAAGCATCATAATGATACAATTGGGGTCTTGCATTTTTGTTTTGTTGTGGGATTTGGGTTTGTGGAATTTTGAACCTGCCCAATGAAAGTCTAAATAATTTACATAATTGTTGTGTCCATCACAAGTGCACATAAGTCTATTACCAAGTTTCTCTTGCAAATCCCAAAGAAACAATTCATGTGATTTTAGGTCAAGACATCAAGTTTGGAATGTTTTTGTTTTCCATGTGATTAAGTTAAGGTGCATCAATCTTCTAGATCTACATTATTTTTTCTTTTCATGTGATTCTAGGTTAAGATCCATCAACCTTTTAGATATGTATTTTGTTTCTTTTCATGTGATTAGGTTAAGGTCCATCAACATTAATATTAATATTGCAACTTCCTTTATTAGAAGCTGGAGCAATCAATCTACAACAACAAGATTTGGCCATGGGGAGTTTGATATGAAGAATGCCACCAAAGTGTGTTGGTTTATAGCTTTCAATTTTGTATTTCAGATAACCAACTTAACACTACATGTTAAATATAAATACATTTTGATTAAAATTTTATTTCATATCATGTATATTATATAGTAATGCCCTTTTTGTCACATAAATATGAACAATTTTTGTTAAAGCCACATTTTCAAAATCCATGATTTTTAAAAACACTTTTGAGCCAAATGTGTTCAAATGGGTTATAAAAATATTTTTTATTGGTTCAATTCATTTTACCCTTCTAATCATCAATGTTAAAATCCTTTTCAATTTTCAAAAGGAATGGTGCACATTTTTAGAAAAAAAGACATTTGAAAAAACAAAGACTAACCACTTTCATGGATTTGAGTGCTTTGAACATGCAAAAACATTTTGTATTTGTATCAAGCTTTGAACATGTAAACTTTGTAATTAATGAAAAATATTCCCAAAAACTTTATGACAATCCAAACTATTATGCTTCCCTTGTGATCTTTCAAACATACAAAAATGCAATTTTAAAGAGTGTCCATTCACTTGGGTGGCTCCATTGATTGTGTTTTTACCCTTGTAGTTTTGGAATGAATGGAATGAATGAAAAAAGGATGGGTTGGAAGGAAAAAGATGTCCTACAAAAAAAGGTCTAGTTTAATAGCCTTAGCAATATTTCTATTTTTTTTGGTAATTTATTCCTTACAACAAAAATGATCTTCACCAAATTCAATTTGAGGAGGTTTTAATGTTTTTCATTGCTAAAAAGCTTTTTCCATTGTCATTTGTGGGAAAAACATTTTTTATGAAATTAATATTGAAACAAAATCCTCACCTCAATTTTCCATTGAGGGTCAAAGTGGCACTTGAAATATGATTTTTTGCCTAGGATTGCAAAAATCACCATGGAAAAGTTCATATTTCCAACCCGTCAATTCATGTCATGCATGCACACTTAGTTTTGATTTATGGATGCCTAGAAGGGTTATCAATACTTTTGTGCTTATTGTCCGATTCTTAAATGACAAGTGGGAGCCTTGTCATGTAACTTTGGGATTTTTTGAGATTGTAAATACATCAAGAAATGTTATGGTTTTGCAAATGAATGATTTGCTTGCAAAACATTGGCATACATCAAAGATGAAGGAGGTAATACTTCCACCATGAATTGTGTTTTAACTTCAATTGTGTCTTGTGAAGTTCTAGGCTTGTCCACACCTTTTTAAAAGACTTGTTGGGGCCATGCAATGTCCAAGTATTGCCAATATGCTACATGTGTCGACTTAATTTAAATCTCAATTAAATAAGAAAAATCTATTTTGTAGAAAACCATCACTTGGACCAAGAATAGTGGTAAGGGACAACATGAATGCTTCAAGGTGTGTGAACTTGCCAAGGTGTTTCAATGGAAATTCAAAATTCATGTAAAAATTCATTTTGCTTCAAAAGTCATCTTATTCCAAAAGATTCTTGAGTTCAAACATGTCATTGTTTTTTGCTATGGAAGGTGGGTAAAAACGCGCTAATAGGAGCCAAACTCGCCCTTGGGGATAGTGCTTGGAAAATAGTAAATTTTTTACTATGCTAATGTGGCATGTCATGATTGGCTATAAAGGATGGATGAAGGCAATCAATTTTGAACGCCTTGATGTAAAACAATTTTGAAATTAGAGTGACTGTGCATTTTTGTCTTTGGTCAATGAGGCCATTTCATTTACCTTCCACAATTGTACATTGCATGGAGCATGTGTTTCCTTGTTTTTGTCGAATTTATGCCCTTGTTTGTTTTTCACACTTAAGTGCAAGTCGATTGAATCTCTCATTCCAGTTTTCTTCCTTGTGTGCTCAAGAACCATTAAGTCTTAGTCATTATTCTACTTGAAAAGTTTAACCTTTCTTAGTTTCATGTTATCAATTTAGGCTCTTTAGCTTATGTTTTATCCTCATTTGTTAAAAAGCTACACAACAATGGTGAAGAAAGAAAGAAAGGCAAAATGGGAGGATGCAAAGTTCCCATCATGGGAGGTTGTAAATTACTGGTTCCAAACAAAAGAATATTTTTCAATTGTTAAAAAGTTGCACAACAAAGGTCTAAACCCTAAAACATACCTTACTACTATTCATGTATGTGATGAGGACTTGATAGAGGTTTTTGGACCAAAGTGTAGTTACAAGTTCACAAACCCATTCATCATGTTGATACAAAATGTGAGTTTAAAAAGTTGCATTGGCAAATTTATGGTTCAACTACCCCAACCAACAATGATTTCATGTTATGGTTGGTGAGGGGGTACATAGCACAAGAGAAGGGAGTCAAGATTAATTAGGTGAAAATATCAAAATCTATAACTAGAGAGAAGGCTCGAAGGAGAGATGTGGGGAGGCTTAAGAATGGAAGTATAGATTTGTCATATTTGAGTGGGAGAAAGGCAACTACACAACTCAATAGTAAGCCACTCTAGAGGTGAAAAAAAATGGTAGTTTCCTGAAGTAGCAAACTCTATGTACATATGACATATTGCCCTTAGAAACTGAAAGGGTTTGAGAGCTACACACTATGTTGAACAACTTGGAGAAGCGAGCATATGTGAAAATGGGTGAAACAAAGGGTGAGAAAAAGTGGTTGGCGAAAAATTGATTGGGTTGAAGTTTTCCATGGAATATCGAAAGATTGTTGCAACAGAGGCACAAGCTTCCATAACTACAACAGAACAAGAGTTGAAGGCGATTGTGCAACATAAATGTATTTTTGACAAAAAGGTATGTTACATTTTCATATTGATTTGGTGTTTTGTTCTTCGATGGGTTTTACTTATCCCTAAAACATGTCAAAGCATTTAGTTAGCGATCATGTACCTTTCCATTTCACCATATCTTTGATGTTATTTGAATGTAGATAAATAAGCAACATTTGTAAATACATGATGCTACTATTACAAAAGTGCATATGGACCAAGAGGAAAATATGAAATATTTTGTAAGTAAGAGTGAAAAAGTTTGTTAGAAGCTGCATGTTAAGGAGAATGATTTGAATTATTTGAAAAAAAATTTAGACAATGTAACCAAGCATGTTGTGTAGGGTGAAGAATTATTTGAAGATTGTCAAGTTGAACACCAGAACCTTGATCATTTTCTCCATGACTTAAATTGAAAGGTCTCTTTGCTTGAAAGGGAAAAGAAGGATGTCCAAGATCAATTAGAGCAAATGGAATGTGCAGGGGGTGTTTCATTTTGGCCTAAACCATTATTACATTCCCATACAACAACAAAATGTAAGAGTGCCAATTTCAATCTTGTTGTGAAGCCTTGTGGATTTTGTAGTAGAGGCTACTACTATAATGACATTGCTTTCATTTCTTATGAGCACACCTATCATCCTTTTTGCTTGGTTGAAATTCTACAAGATAACAATAAGTGCCTAATTTGTGGTGAAATTTTGCACCCTAACTAGTGGACTAGTTGGGGATTTCGTGCTCAAGATGAAGACATTAGGAACCTAACACTTGATTTGGGCTTGAATGAAGTGTGGAAAAAAATGATAAAATGTTCATTGGATGTGTCCTCAACACTAATTCTACCAAGTGAGTTTCTTGCACAAAATTGTTCAATTTTTGCATTTGAATTGAATTAAAAAGTTGACAAAATTTTAAATCTAGGCTTCACTTTGCACCATTTTTTTTAATAAAAAATCTCAAATGGTTGTTATTAATGATGTAAGGTTTGAAGGTTATTGGGATCGATTAGAGAGTGGCAATTGTGGTTGAAGATTTCTATGAATGCTTAGAAAGTGTTCATTATGGTTACAAATTTATAGTTATACTTGTAAAACATCCTTGGGGTTTGAAGGCTTTTTGGAATGTTTAGAAAGTACCCATTGTGCTTGGTAGTTATAATGAATGCTTGTAAACATCAATTATGATTATTGGTAATTTATAGTGCTTAGAAAACATTCATTCTAGTTGTAAGGTGATGGGTATGCTTTGAAAGCACTAATTTTGTTTGGTAGAACTACTAGTTGTGCTTAAAAAACATTCATCGTAGTTTTTAAACACTTGAAGTGTGCTTGAAAAGCACAATTGTGCATGTTAAAAATATTGGTTGTGTTTATTATTGTTAAGTATTGAGTGTGGTTTGTAAGCACCCATAGTGCTTCATGGAACCATTAGTTGTTGTGAAGCAACTTTCTATCCCTCTACTCCTGGTTCTATGAGGTGACTATACTTGAAAGTACATATGCTACCGGTGAAGAAAAAATACAAGTGTATTTCTAAATGTTAAATTGTGTTTGTAGTTGAAACCAAGTAGCTTGCCTCCTACGCATTAATTACGATTTAGAACTAATAGATACATTCTCCAAGCTCAAACACCCCAAATCCTATAATTTTATGCTAAATTGTCATTCATTTAAACCAACTTCTAGGGGTCCAACACCATGTTCAACTTGGCTGTAGACCACTAGTCACTTAAAATATTATTCCTACCATATACATTATCCAAATCTAGCTCGTTTTAGCTCGTTAAAAAACTAACTACAAGGTGGAACTTCCAATCAAATTATAAGCTCTACAACTAAACCAGCAATAAGTTATGCTACCAAACCCAAGAGGGTTTTACGAAGGTGGGAAGTTCAACTTGGCTACAAACCACCAATTACTTGAAATATTCTTCTTAACACATATCTTATTCAAATATAGCTTGCTTTAATTCATTAAAAAACTAATTACAAGGCGCACCTTCCTACCAAATCTTAAGCTCTACAACTAAACCAATATTAAGCTATGCTACCAAACCCGAAAAGGTTTGTAAAGTTTTTCTAGGATTTCAAGCTCCCAACACCATCCTTACTCACTTCCATTCTTTCAAAACTACTACAACCATCCAATCTACTCTCCTTCTTTTTACCATCTACCCAAGGCTACTCATTCTTTTCCTATCAAAGAAGGTTATGGGAACAAGTTTTTTAAAGATTTGAGTCGAAAATTACGTTCGAAAAGAAAGAGTTCCCAATAATCCGAATTCGCCCATTTAAAGAGAAGGAAGGAAGTGAAAGAATATCCCAACTCGGTGGCCAATGGAAGGAGAAGGAGAAGGTTCCCATGCTTGGTGGCCAATGGTAGGAGAAGAAGAAGATTCCAACGCTTGGTGGTCAATGGAAGGAGAAGGAGAAGGTCCTTTTCACCTCTTTCCATTTCCCCCCAACAAATTTTACTCAAACCTTCATTTTTTCCTTTGATCTTAAACTTTTACTTTACCATGGTTCTAGGCCGTTACCATGGTTCCTCCTTTTTCCTTGACCTATAAATTACAACCGTGCATTTTGATGTCACAAGTCCTTTTCACATTCATTGTCAATTTGATTTTGATTGAAGATTTATTTTCCTTTCCTTGAAATTATGGCATCGCGTATAGCCACGTCTTACGAACCTCAAATTACCTAAATGAATGAAGAATTAGCTTTGGAGTCATCTTTAGATTTGACATTGACGCAACATCCTCATGATGAAGACCCCAACCTGCAAAAGGTGCGTGCTCGTCTTGAAGCCGATCCCCCTCAAACTTGGTACTATCACATTTTTCTGAACCCTCACACCTTACTAATTTTGTTGTAAGTCGACCTCACTTCTAGTTCTGAACCTGAAATTGTATGTGAAACAAAAGTGAAAACACTTCCATCTTTGCATGGTCTTTAATTCCTGGAGTTGGACACTATCGTTGGTTGTATGGTCCGATTCACCGACTGCCTTCTAATAGTAAGGCAAATTACCCAGTTCGCACCATTTTACGCATCCTAGATTTCTTATAGTTATGAATTATCATTGTGGTATAGCCTAGGATTCAACATGTAATTGCAGTTCCTTGTTGAACTTATCCATAATCTAAATAAATGTTTCATTCATTATGAAACTCATGTTGCCATTGTCGCCTTATCCCCATGTTTATTTAACTGTTACGATGTGTCGAATTTATCTTACGCTTATAAGGCTTGAAAATTGTTCTATCTCTATTGGACCTTTTATTAACACCCCCTCACCTACTCTATGAATCTCAAACATCTTTGTTATTCACTAAATACTAAAACAAGACTAACGCTTTGTTGCACACCATGAATTTTGGTGTCTACTTCTACCCCCAACCCTCTAGAGATTTCTCACTCCTAATTACACCACTAAGGGTTTAAAACTATGGTTCACCAACATTTTATCAAAGAAAAAAACTAACCCAACACCTTATTCACCAATATTGTATTCCAAAAATAAAACAATTCCCCCACATAACCATGCGCATTCATCATCCCCTATTCTAACATGAAGTTGTTAAAAACCCTAATAACCTTACCACATTTGAATTTCCTTGATGCAATCTTAAAAAATTGAGACTACCAGACATGGCTATGTCGATATGGCTCACAGTTGTGTTTGGTATGAACTTGTAATGCTTGTTGGAACTAGTAGCTATATTGTGAAAACACACCTTGTGTTTATTGATTACTAGTTGTGCTTGGAAAACACTTATTTTGTTTGTTGCCTACATGGAGTTCTTGGGAAGCATTCAATGTGCTTGCAAGTAATTTCCAATCCTTGGAAAACACATATTATGCTTGCATATTATTCGGGGTGCTTGGAGAGTATTCATTGCACCTACAAATTATTGGGAATGTTTGAAAAGTAGTCCTTGTAGTTGTAGTGCTTGCAAGTTGCATTAATCAATGTTTTGAAATTATTGTAGGTTATAACAAGAATGTAAGGTACCTTGAATTTTTGTGCAAACATTTGGATAAGGCCAATTGACATGTTATTTTTTGCATGGATAATACCCAAAGAATGTTGCAAGAGATTATTGGTTTGGTGTTCAATGTCCAAAGGTACCATAATTTGTGAAGTTTTTTTCATGACATTGTTGAAAGTCATGGGGTGCTTCATTGCTTGATGAAACTCCTTAAAAGTTAATGTCGCAACCCCACTTTGGCCAAGTGTGGGGGTGAAGCCCAACACTTCCAAAGTTGGGGATTTGGAGTCCTCTGGGACTCCCGAATGTTTAGAGTTCGACAGCAGGAACCAAAACACCTCGCATTGAAGTTTTCTTGGTTTCATTGGAAAGGTCTTGAAGCGTAGATATCGAAAATGGCCTTGCATTGGCCATTTGGATATCTGTAGCCCAAGTTATGGGCAAAAGAAGGGCCGGGAGTCAAACTGGCAATTTAACTCCCGACCACTAAAAGTCGGGAATCGACCTCTTCCCGACCTCCGAATTGAAAGTGCGACATGGCGTTGAAAAGATCTTGACGAGGGCTACAACTTTGGTTGAGACCTCGTTGTGATCAGACCTGACATTCGGGAGCTATGAGCTCCCAAAGTCCCGGGACTCCAGCCGGGACAATTTCGGGACTCCAACTTGGGAGTCTCGGGAAAAAGAGCCATTTGGATGTAGTCTCCGCGGAGTAACGCAGAGAATACTATATGGGGGAAGGTGGTGGCTTCCCCCGAGTCCGGGCCGTGGTGAATCTTGTGGTCCAAAGTGCATGTGGCTTGTTCCAACACCCAAGGGTGTCCCGGAATGTGAACTAACCACTTTGTGGTTTGTTTTGGATG
>Ga0116226_10002652_pt1 | contig 15641 bp, 14 predicted proteins | sample S1TSphfallax_FD_89692 | JGI IMG/M metagenome (GOLD analysis project Ga0116226, IMG submission 89692) | Host-associated microbial communities from peat moss isolated from Minnesota, USA - S1T2_Fa - Sphagnum fallax MG | ecosystem: Host-associated > Plants > Peat moss > Unclassified | place: USA...
AAGTTAAATAATTCGTAATTCGTAATGACGCTCTCTACGAGACGCTAACGAGGTTGATAATTAGGAGTCTTAAATTAAAAAAATATTGAAATTTTAATTAATAACTCCTAATTCCTAACTATCATCCCATCTAGCTATTCCCTATTAATATTTAATATCCATGAAAATTGAGGAATTATCTGCGTTAGAAGTCAGCTTTAATCGACTGATTGAAAATCTGCTTACAAAAAAAACCGAAAGTGAACAATTCACGGTGAGACTCAGCAGTGAAAGAAGTCAATTTACTCGTTTTAATCATGCGAAAGTGCGACAAACTGGTTGTGTTGCTGATGGTTGGATCGAACTGACTTTAATGGCAGATCAACGCAGTAGTGTTCGGCAGTTTCCCTTTACTGGAAATTGGGAGCTAGACTGGCAATTAGCATATCCTGCTTTGCAGGAACTACGAGACGAACTTATTCTATTACCCATCGATCCATATCTAGTTTTACCATCAGGAACTAATACCAGTCGGGAAGTACATTCTGGAAATTTATTGGCGGCGGAAGCAGTAGTACCAACGGTACTAGAACTAGTTGCTGAATTAGATTTTACTGGTATATATGCTGGTGGAATAGTAATTAAAGCTTATGGTGATTCCAGTGGTCAAAAGCACTGGTTTGCTACTGATTCTTTTACATTAGATTATTCTCTATTTTCTACCTCTGGACAAGCAGTTAAGGGCACATTTGCAGGGAGTGATTGGGATAAATCTGTTTATATCGCCAAAATCAGCGAAGCTAAAAAGCAACTTGAATTGCTGACTCGCCCAATTAAAGAACTCCCACGGGGACAATACAAAACTTATTTTGCACCTGCTGCTGTTGCAGATTTATTAGTCATGCTTTCTTGGGGAGCTATAAGCGAAGCCGATATCCAACAAGGAAACAGTGCTTTAGCTGCTTTATCGCGCCGAGAAAAACAACTTTCGACAGCATTTAGTTTGAAAGAAAACTTTCAGAGAGGATTAGTGCCGCGATTTAATGAATTGGGAGAAATGGCAGCACCGGAGTTACCTGTAATAGCAAAAGGACGTTTGGTAAACACTCTGGTGAATTCTCGCACTGCTAAGGAATATCAAAAAAAAGACAATGGTGCTAATGGTTCAGAGACTCTGCGTGCGCCAGAAATAACTCCCGGAAATTTAGTATTTGAGCAAATTCTTCCGAGATTGGATACAGGATTGTATCTATCAAATTTGCATTACTTGAATTGGAGCGATCGCCACACTGGTAGAATCACAGGTATGACTCGTTATGCTTGTTTTTGGGTAGAAAACGGAGAAATTATCGCCCCCATTGAAAACTTACGTTTTGATGAAAGTCTCTATCGCTTCTGGGGAGAAAATCTCGTAGATTTGACTGATTTTCAGGAATTTATACCGGAAGTAGGCACATACGAAAGTCGCCAACTTGGAGGTAGTTTAGTTCCCGGTATGCTGGTGGAAGATTTTACCTATACCTTGTAATCAACATACTGAGAGGAAATTAAAAGCCAACAATATAGAGATTGACTCTAATGAAGAATTACGGGACTGGGTTTGCGACTATCCCAGAGATGTCATCATTTATTGTGCGTATAAGTTGCACTTTTTCGGGTCTGGAATCATTTGGGACAACTGACAAATAACATACTACTACCAAAATTTAGTCTTATGTCAACAAACTTATTATCTACCTCTGCTGCTACTGGCTTTGGTGGAGTAGTTAAAGAATATCTCTGGAATTGGGAAAATCAGCCATTGCGCGTTGTTTATGAAACCATCGGTAAAGGCTCACCGCTATTGCTACTACCATCTTTCAGCAGTGTTTCCACACGTTTGGAAATAGGCGAACTTGCCAAATTACTAGCTCCCAATTTTCAAGTTGTAGCTATTGACTGGCCTGGATTTGGTGAATCTTCTCGCCCTAGTTTGAATTACCGACCGGAAATATATCAGCACTTTCTGGAAGATTTTGTCAAAGCTATTTTTAATACTCCAATTATTGTAGTGGCGGCTGGTCATGCTGCCAGCTACGTTTTACAATTAGCTGTGAAACAGCAAGCTGCTTTCTCACGGATTGCATTGTTAGCTCCTACTTGGCGTGGGCCTTTGCCAACAATGGGGGCAAGTCAGCAAATAGCTGGCATGGTGAGAGAATTGGTGCGATCGCCTATACTTGGTCAAGCTCTATACAAACTCAACACGACCCAATCTTTCTTAAGTTTTATGTACCGCCGTCATGTCTTTACTGATGCGGCTAAAGTTACACCCAGTTTTATCGAGAAGAAATGGCACACGACTCAACAACCAGGAGCGCGATTTGCATCTGCTGCCTTTGTAACTGGTAATCTCGATGCTGTGCGCGAACAATCTGATTTTTTACAACTTGTGCAGTCTTTAACTGTACCGCTTATGGTAGTAATTGGGGAATCTAGCCCTCCCAAATCACGAGAAGAAATGAACGCTTTGATAGCCTTACCAGGGGTGAAAAGCGTTTTCATTCCTGGTTCTCTGGGACTGCATGAAGAATACCCAGCAGCTGTTTTAGAAGCAGTTCAAGATTTTCTGTTCTCTTCTTAAAGATCATTAGGGGAGACTAACTACCAACTTAATTGTTAGTAGGAAAACTTTACAGTTCGATGAACTTGTTAAATAATTATATTACAGAATATTAAGCGGAAGATCGCGTCCAAGTAAATTCATGTAGACTGTAATTTAACAAGCAAAAATAAAAATTTGCTTGTTCCATTTTTAACAAAAAATAGCAATTATAAAACCATGACCACAACCTTACAACGGCGCTCTGACGCTAACGTATGGGATCGCTTTTGCGAGTGGATTACCAGCACTGAGAACCGCATATATGTCGGTTGGTTCGGTGTACTGATGATCCCAACCCTACTAGCTGCTACTGTCTGCTTCGTAATCGCTTTTATCGCAGCACCCCCAGTAGACATCGATGGTATCCGTGAACCAGTCGCAGGTTCCTTGATCTACGGAAACAACATCATCTCTGGTGCAGTTGTTCCTTCCTCCAACGCTATCGGCTTGCACTTCTACCCAATTTGGGAAGCAGCTTCCTTAGATGAGTGGTTGTACAACGGCGGCCCTTACCAGTTGGTAGTTTTCCACTTCCTGATCGGTTGCGCTTGCTACCTGGGTCGTCAGTGGGAACTTTCTTACCGCTTAGGTATGCGTCCCTGGATCTGCGTAGCTTACAGCGCACCTTTGGCTTCCGCTACCGCAGTATTCTTGATCTACCCCATCGGTCAAGGTTCTTTCTCTGATGGTATGCCTTTGGGTATTTCTGGAACCTTCAACTTCATGATTGTGTTCCAAGCAGAACATAACATCCTCATGCACCCCTTCCACATGTTAGGTGTGGCTGGTGTATTCGGCGGTTCCTTGTTCTCTGCAATGCACGGTTCTCTAGTAACTTCTTCCTTGGTGCGTGAAACCACCGAAACCGAGTCCCTTAACTACGGTTATAAGTTCGGTCAAGAAGAAGAAACCTACAACATCGTTGCAGCCCACGGCTACTTCGGTCGTTTGATCTTCCAATACGCTTCTTTCAACAACAGCCGTTCACTGCACTTCTTCCTAGCGGCTTGGCCTGTCGTCGGTATCTGGTTCACCGCTTTGGGTATCAGCACGATGGCGTTCAACCTGAACGGTTTCAACTTCAACCAATCAATCATTGACTCCCAAGGTCGCGTTATCAGCACTTGGGCAGACGTAATCAACCGCGCTAACTTGGGTATGGAAGTAATGCACGAGCGTAACGCTCACAACTTCCCCCTAGACTTAGCTGCTGGTGAAGTTACTCCTGTAGCAATGACTGCTCCTGCTATCAACGGTTAATTCTGAAGATTAGTTAAATAAAAAACGCCCTCCAGAAATGGGGGGCGTTTTTTCATGAGAATTTTCATGTTAAATTCAAGCTACAACTGCTTCATAAAACTTACCTAAACGTAGCTTTTACCTTTGAGGAATCAGGAAATGGCGGCTTCTGTGGAACATGGCTTAAATAATAACGCTTTTACCCCTCCCTTAGAAAGTGGCGATCGCTTAACCCGCCACGAATTTGAGCGTCGTTATACAGCAATGCCCGATAAAAAAGCAGAATTAATCGAAGGAGTAGTCTACGTGGCATCACCCCTGCGTTTTAGAAATCATGGTTTACCTCATGGAAACTTAATTATCTGGTTAGGGAATTACAAAGTCTCCACTCCAAGGGTCGAACTAGGCGACAATACTACCGTGCGCTTGGATTTAGACAATGAACCACAGCCTGATGTTTTGCTGTTGATAGATAAACCATCTAGGGGACAGGCACAGATTAGTGAAGATGATTACATAGAAGGCGCACCGGAATTAATCGCAGAAGTAGCAGCTAGTAGTGCATCTATTGATTTGTACGACAAAAAACGCGCCTACCGTCGCAACGGAGTACAGGAATATATCGTCTGGCAGACTTTAGAGAATAAACTTGACTGGTTCTGTTTGCAAAATGGTGAATATTTGCTACTTGTACCGGATGCAGATGGTGTAATTAAAAGTCAGGTATTTCCAGGTTTGTGGTTAGCTGTCACCTCACTAATTACAGGGGATATGACGCAAGTTTTAGCAGTGCTGCAACAAGGGTTAAATTCAAAAGAACACGCTGAGTTTGTTGAGGGTTTAACTTAGCAAAACTTAATTTAGAAAAATATCTGCTGTATTTGTATACAATTACTAAATTGTTACTCATTTATATTAGTAAATGCATTGGTATAAATAAAACAACTATCAAAGCTGTGAGCAATGAAGAAACTCAACTACTGAGCTGATCTCAAGAGTTTATATACTTTGTGTTTCCAATAAGTGCAAATCTCAGATTTTATTTTTTGTCTCAATTCAATATAAAATCTAAAACTTAAAATCCCAAATCAACATGACAAACCTAACTCCTAATTCTAGTTTTAGTTTGACGCTACGCTTGCAGATTCCCAATCGTGTGGGAATGTTGGCATCTGTAACCCAAGCGATCGCCACTACTGGCGGTAATCTCGGTCAAATTGATTTAATTGAGCAAACCCGCAAAGAGTCTACCCGCGATCTGACTGTGGATGCTGCTAGTACCGAACATGCTGAAACCATTGTGCAAGCAGTGAAAGCATTACCAGACATCAAATTACTCAGTGTCTACGATCGCACCTTTAATTTGCATCGCGGTGGCAAAATCAGCATTACTAGCAGAATTCCCCTGAAGAGTGTTTCCGATCTAGCAATGGCTTACACGCCTGGAGTCGGTCGAATTTGTACGGCGATCGCTCAAGATCCAGAGGAAGTTTACAAGTTAACCATCAAACAAAACACTGTTGCAATTGTTACCGATGGTAGTGCCGTTTTGGGATTGGGAAATCTCGGCCCAGCAGCAGCTCTCCCAGTCATGGAAGGCAAAGCAATGCTATTCAAGGAATTTGCTGGGCTAGATGCTTTTCCCATCTGCCTTGCTACCCAAGATACAGATGAGATTATCCAGACAGTTAAGAATATCGCTCCAGTTTTTGGGGGTGTGAATTTAGAGGATATCGCTGCACCTCGCTGCTTTGAAATTGAAAAGAGATTGCGCGAAGAGTTAGATATCCCCGTTTTTCATGATGACCAACACGGTACGGCAATTGTCACCTTGGCAGCGTTGTTTAACTCTCTAAAACTGGTACATAAGTCAATGGCGGAAATCCACATCGTGATTAACGGTGCTGGAGCGGCCGGAGTAGCGATCGCTCGGTTACTTCGGAAAGCTGGGGCAGAAAAAATCTGGATGTGCGATTCTAAAGGGATTATCTCTACTAGTCGTACCGATTTGACAGAAGAAAAACTCGAATTTGCGGTTAAAGCTCAGGGGACGTTAGCCGGTGCAATGCAAGGGGCAGATGTATTTATTGGTGTCAGCGCACCAGGAGTTTTGACACCAGAAATGGTGCATTCGATGGCAAAAGACCCAATTGTGTTTGCAATGGCAAATCCCATTCCAGAGATTCAGCCAGAATTAATCAGTAAAGATGTTGCCATCATCGCTACAGGTCGCAGTGATTACCCCAATCAAATCAATAACGTCCTAGCTTTTCCTGGAGTATTCCGTGGTGCTTTAGATTGTCGGGCAAAGACAATTACCACTACAATGTACCTGGAAGCCGCAAATGCGATCGCTTCTTTAGTCAAGCCTTCAGATTTGGATCGGGAACATATTATTCCTTCAGTCTTTGATGAGCGTGTCGTTAACGCTGTTGCGGCGGCTGTGCAACAAGCAGCGCGTCAAGAAGGCATCGCTCGGAATTAACGGTATTGGGGCAGCAAAATGGGCGCTTAGAAACCGCGTCTACACGAAACTTTACTCACCGACCTAAAAAGCCTTAGCAAAACTAAGCGTTGTAGGGGCAATTCGTGAATTGCCCCTACCAGGAAATTAGGGTTTCGGCTATGTTTTTTCTGTATTTTTGTGCATATAGCCGGATATTATTTAGTGTGCGCTCAGATATCCGAATATGTGTAAAATACTCTCATAAATATTAACGCGGCAAAAACCTGCAAAATATGCACGGATAGCTAAAACGTGCCTAGATGCAGAAGGTTAAATGCGTCGTCGCACCCCTGTGAACGTCAAGAAATAGCTGATTAAATCAAATGTCAATCAATTTAATCATATATTTTGTAGCAGATACTTGTGGAAAAGCAAATGCTAGGTGTAAATGTTGTTATGAAAGTTGGCGATCGCGTCCGCGTTAAAGATTCGGTAGTAGTGTATCATCATCCTGAACATCGGAATCAGGCTTTTGACATCAAAGGCACAGAAGGCGATGTAGTAAATATTGCCACCCAATGGCAGGGCAGACCTGTAAGCGCTAATCTGCCGATTGTAGTCCAGTTTGGTAAAAAGTTTAAAGCCCATTTGCGTGAAAATGAGTTAGAAGTCATCTAAATCACTTATCGGCGGCGAAACCACTGAAAAATATTCAGTTCGCCGCGCATTCTTTTAAGTTCTTGCCGATGTTGTTCTGCTGTTGTATAATACCATTCACAATAACGCTGAAACTCTGACCGTGAGCGAACTTCGTGGTAGAACTGATGGGTTGTTTGGTAAGCTGCAAAAGCCTCCTCAACTTGGGGTTGAGGGGATGGCATAATATAGGGTAAGTTTTTAGACATAAATTTAATTGAGTTAGGAGTTAGAAGTTTAGAGTTTGGAGTCAAGACGCGATTAATTAATAGTGTCTTTACAGGAGTTTGGAATTTAGCGAATTACTACATTTGATAAATTAATAACTCCTAACTTGATTAAAGCCAACCGCGTAAGCGATAAACTAAAGACCCAATATACTCTTTTAAAGCGTTGGTAAATTGGTGCAAGTTACCAGTATCAGGTAATAAATTCAGTATAGCGGCTTTGGGAGTGCTACCGAGTTCTTGCAACTCACCCTCCGTAACAAGAAAGTCAGTAGGTGTAGGAATAGCATTAATTCCTTGACGCTGGAAAATCTTAAGCGATCGCGGCATATGTATTGCCGAAGTTACTAATAATACTTGATGAATACCACGAGATTCTAAAATTTTTCGGACATTTACAGCATTTTGATAAGTATTGAGAGATTCAGGTTCCTGAATAATCGCGTCAGATGGAATACCAATAGATGTGAGTATTGTTGCGATATCTGCCGACTCTGGTGAACCGCTACCACGCCAATCAATGCGGCCTCCGCTAAGAATGATTATAGGCGCTCTTTTTTGGCGATATAGTTGTGCGGCATAAATCACGCGATCGCCTGATTCACTCAAATCGACGGTAGGTCTTGGGAAAAAAGCTGGTTTAGTTGCGCCACCCAAAACCACAATCGCTTCTGCCACTGGTACTTGGGCGGACGGAAGATTTTGCCATTCTAGCGATCGCACTAATAATTTAGCGACCCAAGCATTACTACAAAATAGCAATAAAGTTAGGGCAAAAGCAATTGCGATCGCCGCAGTCCGCGGTCGTTTCCACAACGTGACTAATGCTATTAGCAAACTGATACAGGCTAATCCTAGTGGATAAAAAAATAGTGGTAGTAATTTGGATAGATATAAAAACATAATGGAGAGTCAATACTTCTCGGTTAAGAATTAAGCGGTATTGAGAATAAACAAGGAAAAATGCATCGCTATTAGGACTTACGCAAACAATAGTCAAAAAGAAAGATTTTCTTCTTAGGGCAATTCATCAATTACCCCTACTGCGTGTACTTTTGCGTTTGCTTGAATCAGGTGAGCTAAGCTAACGAGTAATCAATAATTTTTATTTATCTTTTTAATAATTAAGAATATTTGCTCTTATTAGTAAGATTTCATAAAGTTAAAGCAGCATTTTGTAGTTAGTACTTATCCAAGTTACTTTTAGGCTTTACTCCCATGCCTGCCGGATTCAAATATATAGTGAGGATAGATTCTACATGACTCAAGAAATCGAGCTAAAAATCAATCAGAGCGCTCATGGCTTAAAAAAAGAATGTCTTTCCTATGGGGAAGTGTTTGCACAATCAGTTGCAGTGATTGCACCCACAACAACACCCGCCGCTAATTTAGGCTTAATCTTCGCCAGTTCAGGTAACGGAACTTGGCTGAGTTTCTTATTAGGGATGATTGGGTTGTTGTTTGTTGCTATTAACATTAACCAATTTGCGCGGCGTTCTGCTTCTCCAGGGTCGCTATACTCCTATATTGTCAAAGGTTTGGGTTCTACAGCAGGTGTTATGTCTGCCTGGGGTCTGATTCTGGGTTATTTATTTACCGGGATGTCAACCTTATCTGGCTTTGCAATTTTTGGTGAATCTTTGCTGGGTCATATTGGCATACACACCCATACTTTAACATTGTTCGCACTGGGGACAATTCTGGCTTGGTATGTGGGTTATAAAGACATTCAGTTATCAGCAAAAATGATGCTGGTACTTGAAGGTATCTCTGTAGTTTCAATTTTGTTGTTGGGGATGATTGTTTGGGCACACAAGGGCTTTGCAATTGATCTGTCCCAACTGACCCTCAAAGGAGCTACCCCTGGTGGCATCTCGCTAGGAATTGTCCTAGTTGTGTTTGGTTTTTCGGGTTTTGAAAGTGCTACTTCTTTAGGAGATGAAGCGAAAAAACCACTGAAAAATATTCCCAAATCTTTGATTCAAAGCACGATGTGGTCTGGTGTATTTTTCATGTTCATGGCGTATGTGGAAGTGCTGGGTTTTAATGGTAGCTCCGTAGATTTGGGCAAAACTGAGGAGCCACTTACATTTTTGGCAAATCAAGCAGGTGTGGGTTTATTAGGAACCTTAATTAGTATTGGTGCATTATTGAGCTTCTTCGCTTGTACTCTTGCTTGTATCAATCCAGCAGCCAGGATAGTGTTCATGATGGCACGGGATGGTTTGTTTCACAAATCTCTGGGTAAAGCCCATAATTCTAATCTGACACCCCACACAGCAATTGCCCTGTGTTCCTTGATTACATTTATAGTCCCCAGTGCGTTAAACCTGTTTAGCATCAAGCCTTTTGAAATTTTGGGTTATACAGGAACACTTTGCACTTATGGTTTTTTAGTCGTATATATTTTGGTTTCAATTGCTGCTCCAATTTACTTGTATCGCATCAAAAAACTCCGCTCAATGGATATCTTATTTTCAGTCTTAGGCGTAGTTTTTATGATGATTCCTGTTCTTGGTACTGTCGGAATTCCTGGTAGTACTCTATTTCCAGTGCCAGCAGCACCTTACAATACTTTCCCTTATTTGGTATTGTTGTACTTTATTGCGGGGTTTGGATGGCTTGTTATTCAAAAACTGCGTTATCCCAAAATGGTGAAGAAAATGGAACGCTCCATTGATGAGATTCACGCTCGATTCCAAGACGAAACCCTTTAACCTTCTTAAAAAGTAAAAAAATAATCCCCATAAATCAATTTCGTTGCTATCAAACCGTTTTCTTTCTTTTGCCTTATTCGGTGATTTCAAGTTAGGCTACAATCCAATCAGGAGATAGTAATGGAATTTGAACCAGGACAGCAGGTGATCTGGAACTACAAGTCTCGTGCAAAGCACACTTATGCTCATAAGATACCGGCTCAAATCATCAAATTCAGTCAAACACAAGTCCAAATTCAGGTACGGAAGACCACTGGCGAATCCCTTAGACGTTGGGTTCATCGAGACAGGCTGGAAACCTATAAAAGTTTGTAGTAAGCACTGAAGTGCTTGAAATTGAGCGATGAATCGCTCACTACAAACCTTGCAAAATTAATGAGACAGACCACTAATCAATACCTCCGACAATTTACAAGTATTGGCATAGAGCAAACCTAAGATTTTACACCCTTGCCCAATAATGCCCTATCCCCATCATGAATGAGTGCTGAGTGGGCAATCTCACTTCTTTACTCAGCACTAGGAACGGACTAAACGCCCCGCTAACGGAAAAAGAGAACTGTTTTGCCCAATACCCAAATTGCTACTTTTGCCAAAACCTAAAATTGAAACTACTTCCAGCACCGCGACGGTAACGGCGGGCGGTTTTTCTTATTTGCCGTTTGTTGATCCTTTCGTTCGTTGGTTCAACTTCGCCCTCTTCTGACTCTTCAAGTTGCAACTGAGTTCTAGTTTCTTCTTTGCTTCCCCACCAAGCAGTAATCCAGCCTCCAGCTAAAGCGCCTATTCCACCTAGCAAGATACTCATAGGTGCTGGATATCCTAAATATACAAAGCCAAGCATGAAAAATAACCAGTATTTCAGTCCTATATCAACCCCATCAGAGGAGGCGACAGTTGGAGGCTGGGCGCTATTACTGGTTATATTTGTGATCCAGCTAAGGATGAAACCGCCCATGATTCCTAAGAAGATGCTCAGGGCTGGTGCGGAGCCAGTCATTATTAATATAAATGTTAAAAATGCCCCAAATAACAACTGAGAAAAGAAGCTGGGAGAAATACTGAAAAAGTCGTTCTTTTTGTCTGCCATAGAGTAAAAAAGCTATTAACTAATTACTAATTCGTAATTGAATCCAAAATTACGAATTACGAATTACGAATTACGAATTACGAATTATTTTAATTGTGCCTCTTGTTCTTGAGTTGTATCCAAAATCTTTACGTAGGGTTGTTCTTCTTCAGTAAAAGGTTCAGCTTGTTTGATTTGTGAGGCTAATAAATCGGCAGTGGCATCGGCGATATCACCAGTGCGGTTGTTTAGACGCTCTTTTAGGACTTCTAGCGGTGCTGTGCATTGAATAATCTGAAGGGGAATTTTGTGCTTTGTAGCTTGAGCGATCGCTTTTTGCCGCAACTGCTGTTTATCATACTTAGCATCCAAAATCACCGAAAAGCCTTGATTAGCTAGGATAATTCCCAATTCCAATAGCCGTGTGTAGGTTTTCTCGGTCATCTCAGGTGTATACAAATCATCGCCACCTCTTTCCCACAGAGGAATTCCCCCTAAATGTTTCCGCACCGCATCAGAACGCAGGTGAATCGCCCCCAGTTTCCGAGCTAAATGCCTTGCTGTGGTACTTTTACCAGAACCAGACAACCCCGACATCAAAATCAGTTCTCCAACCTTTGGTTTAGTGTATTCCCAAGCTTGTTTATAATAGTCAGCAGCAGTTTTTGTCGCTTCATCCTTTACCGTCGCGGGTACACTCGGATCATCTAGCAAAAATGAAGTTACCTTTGCCCTAACATAAGCCTGACGACTTAAATACAAAGGCATCACCTGTAAGCCTTCCCAGTCTCCGGTTTGCTCGATATAGGAATTCAAAAAAGCATTACCCAAGTCCTTGCGCTGGCGAGCTTCCAAATCCATCACCGTGAACGCCACATCATACATCACATCGACAAAGCGAAATGGCTCATTAAACTCAATGCAATCAAACAGCAAGATTTTATCGTGCCACAGAGCAATATTTCTGAGGTGTAAATCCCCGTGACATTCACGAATATAGTTATTTTGAATTCTGCTAGCAAATAATTCTGGACGTTCTGCAAAAAAGTTATCTGTATATTGCTTTGTTTCTGTAAATTGCGCCTGAGTCTGGGGGCCACCAATATAGTTCTCAGTTTGTTGATAATTTTCGTCAAATGCAGCCCGGACTTTTGGCACTTCACCGAAACTGCGAATGTAATCATTTGTCTGCGCTTTGGCATGATATTGAGCCACCACCCGCCCCAACTCATCTAGGTTTGTCTCATTCAACTTACCCTGTTCAAAAAATGTACTCAATAGCGACTCTTGAGGAAACTGGCGCATCTTCAGCACATATTCTACAGCCTCAAATGTTCCCCCTAACTGGTATTGCTCTTCTACCAGAGTTATAGGCAAAACTTCTAAATATAGTTCACCCGCACCTCGCTGATTTAACCGCAACTCTTCGTGACAAAAATGCTGCCGCTTCTCTAAGGTGGAAAAATCCAAAAAGCCAAAATTCACAGGTTTTTTCAGCTTATAGGCGTAATCCCCAGTTAGCAGCACATAAGAAATGTGAGTTTGAATTAGTTCAATAGGTTCTGTTACCTCATGGGGATAAAATTCAGGCTGCAACATTTGCTGAATTAAGACTGGAAGAGTCGCTTCTGTCATCTCTATTCCTCTGCGCTCTCTGCGCCTCTGCGGTTCAAATACAAAAAACCAGGAGTTCCCCCCTGGTATCATCAAAAATTATTACACAGTTTACCTAGCTTAAGAAGCTGCTACTTCTGTTTCTGTGCCAGCATCTTCAGCGCTAATTTGTGGTGGCAAAACGCTCACAACAAGTCTTTCCAATTCAGCTAGAGGTGTAACACCTTCAGGAAAAGGTATATCACTGATATGCAAACTGTCTCCAATTTGCAGGTTAGTGACATCGATTTCAATTACATCTGGGATGTTTTCTGGCGCACAACTAACTTGTAATTCGGTGATTACGGTGTCTAACACACCACCATCTTGTTTAACACCAACAGCATTGCCCACAAAACGCAGCCGTACTTCTACAGTGGTATCGCCGTGACCAGCAACCGCGAAAAAGCTGAGGTGGTAGGGCGTACCTTTTGCTGGATGGATCTGAAGTTCCCGTAGTAGGGTTTTGCCGCGCCAAGGTGCATCAGCAATGTTTAATTCAATCAATGTATTGTTGACTGAAACTTTTTTGAGCAAACGCTCAACAGTTTTAGCATCAATGGTCAAAGAAATGGATTCTGTACCCTTATGACCGTACAAATTGGCAGGTATCAATCCAGAACGGCGCAAAGCTTTTGGCTTGCTGCCTTCTGGACGTTTTTGAGATTCGACTGTAATAGCCATAGAAGTTGTTAGTTGTTGATTAGAGTTAGGGGACGCGAAAAATCTTTGTCTGTAAAGGAGTTAGGAGTTAATTACTTACTTTTAACTCTTAACTTTTAACTAAGCACTTAGCAAGGTAGCAGGTGTGCCATCGGCTTTCAATAAAGCGCGTTTTGGCCCGTGGATGGGGTCTTCTACAATTATGGTTTGATCGCGGCTTGCTCCTAGTGAGACGATCGCGATCGGAACCTCCATTAATTCAGCAAGGAATTTTAGATAGTCCAGTGCTTGCTGTGGCAAGTCTTCCAGGGTGCGGCAGTGGGTTGTTGACACTTTCCAGCCTGGTAAGGTTTTGTAGATGGGGTGACATCTAGCAAATTGACGGGAACTTGTGGGAAAGTTTTCACTGCGATCGCCATCTATGTCATAAGCAACACAAACTTGGATTTCCTCTAATTCATCAAGGACATCTAGTTTAGTGAGTGCCATGCAATCCATGCCGTTAATCCGCACGGCATAGCGACCGATAACGGCATCAAACCAGCCACAGCGCCGTTTGCGTCCGGTAGTTGTGCCAAATTCGGCACCGCGATCGCACAACAATTCTCCCAACTCTCCATGCAATTCGGTGGGAAATGGCCCCTCTCCCACCCGCGTTGTATAGGCTTTCGATACGCCAATTACCCGGTCAATCATTGTCGGGCCTACCCCTGTACCAACGCAAGCCCCCCCGGCCACAGGGTTCGAGGAGGTGACATAGGGATAAGTTCCATGATCTAAGTCAAGGAGCGTACCTTGTGCGCCTTCAAACAAAATATTGCGCCGTCGCCCAATCGCATCGGATATTTTTAACGATGTATCAACAACGTGAGGTCGCAAGCGTTCTGCATACCCCAAATACTGTTCAATTACCTCTTGTGCATCTAGAGGCGGCAAGTTGTAAAGCTTTTCTAAAATGACGTTTTTATAATTGATCGTCCACTCTAACTGCTCACGTAGACCATCGGGGTCCATCAAGTCTAAAACCCGAATGCCTGTACGTTCAGATTTGTCAGCATAAGTCGGCCCAATGCCCCGACCTGTTGTGCCGATCTTATAGCTTCCCCGTCGCTCTTCGGATGCCTGGTCAATCAACCGATGATAAGGCATCGTTACGTGGGCTGTCTCAGATATCAGCAGGTGGTCAGTGGAAATATTTAATTCTTTTAGTTGGTCGATTTCTGCAATCAAAATCTGTGGATCGATGACTGTTCCACAGCCAATAATGCAATCGGTATTTGGATACAAAATACCCGAGGGAATCAAGTGCAGTTTAAAGGTCTGACCTTTAACTACAATTGTGTGTCCAGCATTGACACCCCCTTGGTAACGTACCACAACATCTGCGGAACGGCTGAGTAAGTCAGTTATTTTACCTTTTCCTTCATCGCCCCATTGGGCACCTATGACAATGACGTTAGCCAAGAGCTTATATTAAGAAGTAAAGTTTCCACAAACTATTATTATTAACATATTGCTTGGATCATGTCAAGTTTATTGCAGAATAACCTGAGCGGAAGTCACGTCGTTTCTCCTGCAAAGACGCTCTTCCCCGCAGGGGTATGCGGTACCCTGCGGGTACTCCGTTAGAGAACTCGTAGAGTAGCCGCTTTGCGTCTACGTTTGTTCATGATTCCAATCTGTATTGGTTACACGTACTGCTAAAAATGAATTTATATTAAAAACTAGCGGGTTTACTTGTGACTATTATGTATAAATCATCATCCCAAAAAAATCCAGATATTATTTACAACTCTAAAAGATTGTATTTTGCTACTAGTGTTATCAAAACCCTTAAAATATTCTCAGTATTTGTTTTTAATCTTTAATCTTAACTAATGGAGGTCATCTGCGCCATCAAGGGCGATCGCATGATCAAAAAATGGTATCGAGTCCAAAAGCTGAAAGCAATATTCATCCTAGCCTTGGCAGTTGTATTGACTAGTGCTGTAGTCTCATATAGCACTGTTAAGCTGGTTCAGAACCAGCAATGGGTGACATCCTTATATAAAGTCATTACTCAAATTGAAAGTATCCAATCTCTACTCAAAGACACTGAAACTGCACAACGTAATTACTTAATTACAGCAGATGCAGATGATTTACAAACCTATCTTGCAGATTATCAAAAAATTAATAACAATATTCATATTCTCAGTAAGTTAACTGCTGATAACCATCAAAAGCAGCAGTGGATTTCTTTGCTGAAGCTGAAAATTACCAACTGGCTCGACATTCTGCAACCAGAAATTTACCTCAGACAACACCA
>Ga0116226_10002653_pt1 | contig 15640 bp, 13 predicted proteins | sample S1TSphfallax_FD_89692 | JGI IMG/M metagenome (GOLD analysis project Ga0116226, IMG submission 89692) | Host-associated microbial communities from peat moss isolated from Minnesota, USA - S1T2_Fa - Sphagnum fallax MG | ecosystem: Host-associated > Plants > Peat moss > Unclassified | place: USA...
CCGCGCCGCACCCGTGCGATAGGCGTCCGCGATGCCTTCGTGCAGCCAGCTCGCCGCCCGGTCAAAGCTCTCGTCCCGCCCAAAGTGGTAGCGGGTGAGCGTCGCCTGGTCATCCACGTACATGGGCGTAACCAGCGCAACCCCCGCCTTGTAGGCATGTTCCGTAATGCGCCGCACCAAGGCCACAGCGTCGAGCGGCGCGGTGATCAGCAGCTCCTGCGCGGGCTTGTCCGGTGGCGCGTCGCCGGTCAGCCCAAGGCCGACGTGCACGGCGACCCTGGCCAGGGTGTCGATGCGGCTGGCAAGCAAGGGGGCGGAGTGCACTGTGTGCTCGGTCGGCTGAAACTCGGTGGCGGATCGCATGGATATAAGATACCTATACATCCGACGGAATGTCGCGTGCGCCGTGCTCCGGCATGTCCGATCGGTTGGGCCAGGGGCGATTACCTAACATCGTCACGCCAGGCAAGCCCCTTGCAGCCACTCCATCCGGCGCGCTCGTCTCTTCCACGGAAAGCACCTCAACCAGCAGGTCCCGGCGCAGCATAAGTCGCCAGCCACATGGCGGCCTCACAGCAAGATAGCTGTGAGACCTTCGCAGGATAACTACGGCGCAACTTGACCTGCCTCAATCGCATGGCTTAGTATGAGGTAGCTTTGTTCGGGAACAGCGCATTCTTGATATCGAAGTTAAATCCTCCATTGACCGCCTGGTTATTCCAGAGTAGCTGAGTAGGATCCGTCTGGGTTCCGTAGAGATGGGTGTAATACCCGAACAGACTTAGATACGGAGTAATGCGGATGTTCGGGCGAATAAAATAACGCTTGCCCATGCCATACTGATCGCCGTTTACGCTCAAGCCCGTCACTCCCAGGACTCCAACCTGGGTGAGCGCGCCTGACCGCTCGTCGACGTTGACCATACCGGCTTCCGCGAGAACGCGGCCGGCTTTCTTGGTCAACGTGAAACCGTATCCATTGCCGCCGGTGCGGTAGAACGTCGGTATATGGGGGACATTGGGATAATAGATTCCATTCAGCCGCTGATACAACTCGACTCGAACACTGTCCAGCACCTTGAACTCCGGTATCTTGACCAGGGCGTCTTCGTGGAGGATGTTAGCCGCATTTTGCCAGGTGTAATCAAACGATGTGTCGAAACGCTGGCTTACATGTTTACGCAGCAGGAACTGGTGATAGTCAGAGTGTGCGAGCCGCTCCCCGCGAACGAAGAAGTTAGGCTTGAACAGGTCGCCCATATAAGCATAAGTCACGCTGGCTTCGTCGAAGTAAACGTTCTGGGGCCGCTTGAGGACGAGCCGCTCGCCGGATATATACCCGTCATTGTCATAGGTGGTCATCTCGGTCGCAACGCCGCGGTTGATGCCCAGGCCGCCATATTGCAGATCGAGTCCCTGGATCGGTTGCGCATCGAAATACAGCTGGCGCACATAGAAAGACCAGCCGCCGGAGGACTGCGATGCCAGGTAGTTCGCAGCATCGAGGGTGGCGGCGCGCCCGAACTTGATCTTTTCCACAGGGGTTGCCGCAGCCTCTTCCATGAGAAAGGCCTGCTTGTTCCCGCCGCCCTCAAAGTCGGCATAGGCCCAGTTGAAATACTTACCGGACGAAGCGTGAAACGCTACCGCGTATCTCCCCTGGGCATCGAATTTCAGGCGCCCGTCAAGAATGCTGCGCTCCTGACCCTGGTTGAATTCGTGGGCTCCGTTCAGATCCGAGACACCGCGATAGCGCATGGAGTAGCTCATCTCATTGAGCGTGATCCAGCGATCAAGCTTCGGCTCCCACGCATATGTGTTCGTCGATGCGCTCGGCGAGCGCCCGGTCGAAGTTGTAGGTGAGGACAGCGCTGGGGAATCAGGCGCCGTGTTACGCGCCTCGAGCTGGGCGGAAGATGTGCCTGCGAGCAAGAAAACCAGAGCGACCGTGGCTCCTAGAGGATGTATCGTTACCAATTTCATTGAATGGGCTCTCCCATATATGCAGATGAAGTAATAGCATTTGTTATATCTATAATCAGTCAACTTATAGCTAGTATTAAGGTAATTAAGGTATCACCAGTACTTCCGTGATGCCTCCTTGCCATTTCGGAACAAAAGAAAACCGAAGTAATTCCGGCGCCCGGTGCAGTCAGGCGTGTCGGCGGGTGGGGCGTTGGCGGCCCTGCGACGTTACACTCGAACGAGATGAAGCCGGAGCCACGAACATTTACGACCCGTCTGCGCGTGCGCTATGCGGAGACCGACCAGATGGGCGTCGTCTACCATGCCAATTACCTGATCTGGTTCGAGGTGGGCCGGGTCGAGATGCTGCGCGCGCTTGGCTTCGCCTACCAGCGGCTTGAAAGCGAGGAGGATTGCGTGCTCCCGGTCGTTGAGGTCAACTGCCGCTACCGGGCGCCTGCTCGCTATGACGAAGAGCTGACCCTTGAGACGCGCCTGATCGCCTCCCGCGGCTCGGTACTGAAGTTTGGGTATGCGTTGCTGCGGCCTGAACCGCCGGGCATAGGTGACGCGGCCCGCGGCACTCTGCTGGCCGAGGCCGTGACCACCCATGTGGTTGTCGATCGATCCTTACGAAAGCGCTCCTTGCCGGCGGCCTACGCCGCTGTGCTGGCGGAGGCGCTGATGCCGGCGCCGGAGGATCCGATGCCGGACCGGTTGAGCGGCGACCGGAGATCAGACACCGAGCAAGGCGGCGGCTGATCCAGGCGGTTCGCCGCAGAGCGCTAGAAAACGCACAGTTGCCAGCGGGCGCCTGGTCAGAATAGTCTGATCGCGATGCGTGTTCCATATCCTGTTTCACTTCAAAGTACAGTTGCAGCGCAGGCAGTTATCGAACCAGGGGAGAACAGAACGATGCACGATGAGACCAATCAGAGCCCCGCGAATCCGGGCGCCGCAAGCCGGCTTCTCACGCGATACCGCTGGGCGGCCATGGCCGCAGGAGCCGCAGGGTTGGCCGCGTCCCTGGTGCTGGGGGGCTGCGAGACGGGGCGCACCAACAAGGCGCACGCCACATGGCAGCATTTGTCGGACGACACGACGACCAGCAAGCCTGAAAACACTCAGGCGCTGGGCGCAGGCGATGGACAGCCGCCGGTGCCCGGATCACCCACCGCGGCCGGGCCAGACGGCAACCAGCCGATGGACGACATGCAGGCGCGCGGCCGGCACGGAAACGAGTACGGTGAGCCTGCGCCGCCCCACTCGGCGCCGGTCGCAGAACAGCACTAGGTCTGCTCAGGGATCAACGCGGGAGAGTCGATGGCTGAGCCGGGCCGAAGTCGTGCCCGGCGCTTCGCCCCGATGCAGTCCCGAATCTCGAGCACCTATCACAGCAGGTGCCATGTGAAACCTACTGTTACGGCATCTTTTCCCCGGGGAGAAGCCTCGAGGAGTGGTACTGGTCGCCTTCCAGTCGCTGTGATAATGCTTTAGACTTCGCTCGCACGGCTGTTCAGGGCAGGCATGACCCCCGCTGGAGCGTTGTTTCCCTTCTGCAGATCATGGTGCAGGTAGTACAACGCCAGCTCCAGACGATCGGAGACCCCGAGCTTGTCATAAATCTTGCGCAGGTAGTTCTTGATCACCTGTTCGGAGGTCCCGATGTGATGGGCGATCTCCTTGTTGCGCTTGCCCTGCGAGATGTAGGCGATAATCGACATCTCCTTGGGCGAGAGGCGGGGCGCGCTCTTGACGTGCGTGCCCTGGGTAGCCTGGGTGCGGTAGGCGTCGATGAGCCAGGTGACCGACTGGTTGTCGATCCAGGTCTCGCCGGCCGCAATCTTGCGGACACACTTCACCAGCAGGTCCGGGGTAATGGAGCGCGGAATCGTGCCGCGGACGCCGTTGCGGTAGAGGTCCACGGTGCGGGTCTCGTCCGAGACCGCTCCCTGGACGATCACCTTCAACTGGGGGCCGAGTTTGATCAACTCGCCGACGGCGTCGCTGTGGCCGCCCAGCATGCTCCAGTCGAGCAGCAATACGTCCGCCGGCTGCTGCTTGAGCAGCGTGCGCAACGTGCCAATCGTGTCGGCCTGTCCGACTACCTGGATATCGCCTTCAGCCGCGAAGACCCGGCTCATGCCGACCCGGTAGATCGCCTGGCTGTCCGCGATGATCACGCGGACCGGCGGACGGACCTGGTTCAAATGCTGCGGATTACTCTGGCTCGCCGAGTACGAGGTTACGGTTCGGTACTTCTCTTCGGTTTGGGGACCATTCATAGCGGGGTTTTCGTCCGGTCTTCTTACTGGAATCGATAATCGTCAATCACTGCTGCGATAAAACAGAAACCGTCCTGCTCAAAGCTCCGGATGACATGACCAACACAGTGGATCGCCGCCGTGGCTTCGCCGTATGTTCCATCATTCGGCACTTCCAGCAGAAACTCCAGTTCCCCTTCAACCGTAGGAGCTTCCGCCATGCGCAGCAGAATGCCGTTGGTCGAAATATTCACTGTCACAGCCTCGATCCGCTGCCCGCCCACCAGGATCAGTGCCGATAGGTGAAGCGGAAAACGCACCGCGCTGCGCAGGTCTTGCCATATGTTGCTCTGAGGCGTGCTACCACCCCCTGCAGGGTTTTTCATCGCCCTTCCTGTACGCTTCGAGTCTGCGAAGGTTGCCCACATTCTACACTCGGTGATAACCCAAACCCGCACGCAATCACGCGCCTGTCCCATTACGGATCAGTTACTTAGGTGCTCCCACTCTCTTCATAAAAAGCCGCCGACCCGCCCACCCACTCCTGGTCCCGGTTGTGATCGACCCCCATCATCTTGCCCCGGCCTAGCCGCGTCAGCGAAAAGACCGGCTCCAGAGCACCTCCGTCCGGCCACAAGTACAGGATCCGGATCTCGGTCTGCGTGGGCCCGAAAGGCGTGTCGATCACCGGAGCAAAGTGCATGCGCTGCTGCATCAGGTAACCGCGACGGTCCGCCTCGGGGATCGCGGCAATCTGCTCATCGGTGGGTCCGAACTCAATGCCCCGGCCGGCGAAGCCGAAGAGCGGCTTGAGGATCCACTCCGGGCGGGGCAGAGCCGCGACGGCTGGCGGGAGTCCGCCCTCGCCGGACAGACGCAGCCAGTCGTCCAGAAAATAGGCGGGCGGCACAGCCGGGTGGTCGAGATACGGGAGGGAGAACTTGCTGATGGCAAAGTACCAGTTGGGGTGCCCGGCCCACTCGACAGCCAGCGGCTCGCTGTAGCGGAAGGGCAAGTCGATGTGTTTGGCGAGGATCTCGTCGACGATGGCGCGATTGTAAATACGCTCCACCCGCACGAGCTCTCGACCTTCACGGTAGAACACTTTCGCCGGCTGGCCAGCCTCGCGCTCGAGAACGAGTTCGGCGATGTCAACAATGCGGATGCCGAAGCGGCGTGCGGTCAGGGCGAAATCCGGGTAGGTCTTCTGACGCTCCGGCTGCACCTCGGTCAGAATCACGTGCTCCGGCGGATGGCCGTTCAGGATCACCCGGCCGAGCTGCTCCCAGTAGCTCTGCTCGTCATACCCGCCAAGGTACTGGCCCAGCGAAGCAGGCAGATCGTAGGCCTGCCGATACGCCTGGCAAAGCGCTGCCTGGTAGGCGTAGACCGAGGGGAACGCCTGCAACTCGACTATCCGCGGGGAGAGCGAGCCGTCCGCCTCGCGCACCAGCCCGAAATCTACGGTCATAAAGTGGGGATGGGGGGTGAAACCGGGCGCACGGAAGCCGGATGGTATCGCCGCCAATGCCGTCTCTCGATACCCTGGATCGTTGACCAGGCGGAGGGTCAACTCCGACCCAATCGAGGCACAGCGGTCCAGAAGCTCCCGTGGCAAGAAGCATGGCGTCTCGGCCACGCGAAAGCCCGGCGACGCGCCCAACTGCTCACCAAGATGCCTCTGGAGCCGGGCGTACCCGTCCGGCGTATAGCTCTGGTTAAACCGCTCCCGCAGCACAGGAATCAAAACTTCTTCCTCTTGGGTAAGCATCCCAGCAACCAATCAGGGTAAATCATAGAGGACTGCCTGCGAACGGGCTAGCAGGCAACTTTTATCGAGCCCGGGTTCCGGCACTGCTGGATCACTGCTGGAGAGAGCGTCCCGTCTGCCGCAGTGGCCGTGTACACTGCCGCGATACTCACGCAGCGTCTGCGCCTATGCATGCTACGCCCGCGTACAAGCCCTGAATGTCGTCCAGCGCACCGTTCGATCCTATTCGCCGGGGCCCACCGCAGCGGAACTCCCTCGCACCGGTACGAGGTAGGAGCGCTGGCCGGGGCGTGATGCTGTGCAACAGGCAGAGAAAAATGCTCTAAGCTGGAGCGGCGTCCAGTTTCGCCGAAAGCCATCCGCAACGTCCAAGGAGACCGCCAGTGCCCGCTTTGGCTCTGCCACCTTCCGCAATCGATCCCCTCGTCCCCGGCTGCCAGAGCATGTTCGCGGTGCACGTGACCGGAGCCTGTCCATCCTGTGTCTGTTTTCCCGCAACAATGGTCATCTGCGGCTTACCCCCCGGATCGCAGCTACGGTGAAGATGCTCAAGCGCCTGTTTGCTCCCTTTCGCAGCCTCACCTCCCCGCAGCGCCATGCATTCCTCGCCTGCTTTCTGGGCTGGTCGCTCGATGCGTTCGACTACTTTCTGCTGGTCTTCTGCGTGCCTGCGATCTCGGCTGACTTTCATGCGAAGACCTCAGCGGTCGCCGAGGCGCTCTTTCTCACGCTTGCCTTCCGCCCGGTAGGCGCGTTTCTCTTCGGCGCGCTCGCCGAGCGGTACGGCCGCCGCCCTACGCTGATGCTGAACATCGCCTGCTACTCGGTGCTCGAGCTGGCCTGCGCCTTCTCGCCCTCGCTCCCGGTGCTCCTGGTGCTGCGCGCGCTCTTCGGCATCGCCATGGGCGGCGAGTGGGGGGTGGGCGCGGCGCTCGCCTTTGAGAGCCTGCCGCGCGAGGGACGCGGGTTCTTCTCAGGCATCCTGCAGGAGGGCTACGCGGCCGGCTACCTGGTCGCGGCGGCGGCCTACGGGCTGCTCTTCGCTCCGCTCTCGGCGCTCGGCTGGCACGGGCACGCGGGTGGCTGGCGCGGGCTGTTCGTGGTGGGGGCGATGCCGGCAGTGCTGATCGTCTACATCGGACGCAAGGTCGAGGAGTCGCCGGCCTGGCTTGAGCAGCGGGCGGCCCGCTCTGCCAGGCTGCTCCCGGGCGCACCCGGGCAGGTTCCCAATTCAGTTTCCGGATTAGTTTCCGGTCCAGCTTCCGGGCCAGGATCGCCGGGGGGCTCTTCCGGAACGAGCCCGGCTGAGCATCCGGGCCCACGAACCAGCTCCAGTTTCGCTCACAATCTGCGCACCTACGGAGGCACGTTTCTCTTTCTGGTGCTGCTGATGGCCGGGTTCAACGCGCTCTCGCACGGCACCCAGGACCTCTACCCGACCTTCCTGATCAAGCAGCACCATGCGAGCGCCGGGCAGGCGGGCACGATCGGCATCCTCTATAACGTGGGCGCCATCGTCGGAGGAGTGCTCTTCGGCTCGCTCTCCGAGCGCTTCGGGCGTAAGCGCGCGATCATAACTGCCGCGCTGCTCACTATCCCCGCGATCCCGCTCTACGCGTTTTCGCACTCGCTGGCGATGCTCGCGGTGGGCGCGGTTCTGATGCAGTTCATGGTGCAGGGCGCCTGGGGCGTGGTGCCGGCGTATCTCAGCGAGTTGTCGCCGGGGCCGGTCCGCGCGACCTTTCCGGGTCTCGCCTACCAGCTCGGCAACCTGCTGACCTCGCGCAACTCGGTCGCGCAAGCTGCCATCGCCGAGCGCATCGGCAGCTTCGCGCCCGTGCTCGGAGTGACAGTGCTGATCGTGGCCTGCTACCTCGCGCTGGTCACGTCCTTCGGGCGGGAGGCCAAGGGGGCGAACCTGTCAGGTTAAGGACAGCTGGTCTTTGGCTGAAATGACCGCTTGCGTCAGTAGCAGAGTGGACACTGAGTTCCTCTTATGCTCTTTTTCTAATGCTCTGGAGCAGAAAACTAATAAACTGTGCCGGTGCAAACTTATAACCTCGACACGAACGCAAGAAAGACTCTGAATCGAAGATTAGCGTTCAGAGCACTTCTCCGCGCTCCGATCTGGATCGCATTCGGGTTGCTGCCTTTCTCATCATTGCTGCGGAAAATCGGTATGCCAAGCACATTTCTGTTCTTTGCAATTGCGACCGTCGGCGTTTGTTTAGCGCAGTGGCTACTGCTTTCCGAAGAGACGAAACGCTATAGCGTGCTGGTTGACGAAAACGCTATTTGCACGCTCACGAGAGTGGGCGCAAAGAGTGTCCGGCGTGGCAAACTTTGCACGGTCAGGGAATCAGAGCACGGTCTTTACTTGTCCGAAGAAATAGGCTGGCGAGCAAGGCTTGGTGGTTCAGTGTGGGTGCCACGCGAACTGCACCAGTACTCACACTTGAAGGATCTGGCCGTTCGCTGGCGAACGAGCTCCCAGTCTTGAGCAACGACTAAGCGAACATGTCGCTGTACGAGCGCCTTGTGCCTTCGCACCTGAAAGCTCCGGTTGCTGCGTGAACGAATCAGCCGGTCGGCCAGCCTTGATCGCTATCGATGATCGCAACGTCGTCAAGGGGATCCGCGTAAGCCGTTTCCCAGCAGTTTGAGCCGAGTTGGTTCGAGCGCACGTACCAGCGATGTCCAGTCTCTGACGAATCCATTAAATGAACGCCGCCTGCCGACGCCAACTCAGGATGGTGTCGAGCTATGAGCCTTGCGACATAGTTGCGGGTTGGTGTCTTTGTGGACTCTCCCTGTAGAAGCTCCTCGCGTCTCGCAAGCTCGTTCCCTCGTCGGTCTTCCTGAATCCAGGTCAGTCGAACGCGCACGTAAACTCCTGCTTAGAGTTTAGAACGCAGCAAGAACAGCCTTCACGAGCCCGACAATGCCACACCGTCCTCTTAGCTAAAGGCACCATGCGCACTTTTGATGGATGCTGGGTAAATGAGAACCAGCGTCAATCTTGCCGCGACCGGCGATGCGCTTACCCCGGAGATGGTCATAGGGGCATAACCCAACAGAACGCGCACCTGCACAGACGCGCTTTCATGCACAATGGAGGCAGAGGAGCCGCGCCTATGCCTCGTGTTCACTTTCATCAGCAGCTCGCGCAACTGAAGGACAAGCTACTGGCTATGGCTGCTCTCGCCCAGCAGGCGCTCGAGTCCTCGGTCGATGCCTATCTGCAGCGCGACTCGACGCTCTGCCAGTACGTGCGCGAGAACGAGACCGCGATCAACATGGCCCAGCGCGAGGTCGACGAGATGAGCTACGAGCTGCTTGCCAAGGAGCAGCCCATGGCGATCGATCTCCGCTTCATCCTCGCGGTGATCAAGATCAACGGCAACCTCGAGCGGATCGGGGACCAGGCGATGAGCATCGCCCAGCGCACCTGCGACCTGATCCAGATGGAGGAGGCCGAGCTGCCGATCGATATCGAAGCCATGCGCGGCTGCGCCCGCCGCATGATCCGGATGGCGCTGCAGGCACTGCTTGAAGGAGACGCCGAGGTCGCAGCGGCGGTCATCGATGCCGACGATGAGATCGACCGGCTCAACCGGCTCGCGCATGAGGATCTGTCGGTCGTGATCCAGCAGGCGCCCGCGATCGCCCAGCAGGCCCTCCACGCGATCATCATCTCGCGCAACCTCGAGCGGATTGCCGACCATGCCGCGAACATCGCAAGCGACGTCATCTTCTGGGTCCAGGGCGCCGACATCCGCCACCAGGCGCCGGTCAGCGCAGGGTAAAGTCAAAGGCCAAACCGCCTACGCGGCTGGCGGTCACTTCGTGACATGTATACCGCGCCTACCGCGCAAGGGCAAACACTCCCCTCGGTAGTTCATGAGGGGAGTGTTTGCCCTTTTGGCCCGCAGGGCCGTCTGCCTGGACGGCAGGTCCCGCTAGCCGCGCAGGCGGTTTGGCCTTTGACTTGCCTTACACTAGGCCTATGGCTGGATTGGTTCTTGATGGTAAGGCGCTCTCGCTCCGGATTGAAGCAAAGTTGAAGGAGAGGGTGGCGCGGCTGGTGCATGCCACAGGCGAAGCGCCGCCGGTGCTGGCTACGATTCTGGTTGGTGATAACCCGGCGTCTGCAACCTATGTACGCATGAAGGGCAATGCCTGCAGGCGCGTCGGCATGGAGTCCCGGCCGATCACACTCAGCGAGGAGACGACGACCGAGCAGCTGCTGGCCACCATCGACGGGCTCAACCGCGACCCGCGGGTGCGGGGCATCCTACTGCAGCACCCGGTGCCTGCGCATATCGATGAGCGGCAGTGCTTTGACCGGATCGCGCTGGAGAAGGATGTGGACGGGGTCACCAGCCACGGCTTCGGGCGGATGGTGATGAAGCTGCCCGCATACGGCTCGGCGACGCCTGCCGGCATCCTGCACCTGCTGCGCCATTATGGCGTTCAGATCGAGGGTCGCAGCGCTACGGTCGTCGGCCGGAGCGCCATTCTGGGCAAGCCGATGGCGATGATGCTCAACAACGCCAACGCCACGGTAACGCTCTGCCACCGCTATACGCGGGACCTGCCGCAGTATCTCCGGGACGCGGACATCGTCGTCGCGGCGCTGGGCAAACCAGAGTTTATCCAGGCTGACTGGCTCAAGGATGGCGTGATCGTGGTCGATGCGGGCTACCACCCGGGCGGCTTGGGCGATGTGCAGATGCTGCCGCTGGTCGATCGCTGCTCTGCTTATACGCCGGTGCCGGGCGGCGTAGGGCCGATGACGATCGCGACCCTGATCGAGCAGACCGTTCAGTCGGCCGAGCGGGCCGCAAGGGCCCTGACCCACGCGCTGTAAGTGCTTCTAGGACAGTAGCTTGCCGGTTCCCTGCCCGGCCCACGCGGCCAGGTACCCGAGCATCACGCTCAGCGCTACATAGACCATGGCCAGGCCGCTCCGGCCCTCCTGGACCGAGCGCAAAGTCTCATACTCGAACGTAGAAAAGGTCGTATAGGCGCCGACGAAGCCGACCGGGCCCATTAGCCGCAGCTGCGAGGGCAGGGTCATGCGCGTGTCCAGCACAGCCAGCATCAGCCCCAGCACGAAGCAGCCCGAAATGTTGATCACGAACGTGCCATAGGGGAAGCCCAGACCGAACCGCCTTGTCATCCATCCGCCGACAGCGTAGCGTGTCACGGCTCCCAGAAACCCTCCTGCGCCCACCCACAGATAGTTCATGGATCAAGATTCACCCAGCGCTCGCCGCGCGTCAATCCGGCAGGCGTCATGGCGCACACTGTGCCGATTCGGGTACCGGCTGGGTACCGTAGGTTTGGGTCGCTCGCCCACCTTGCCCGCGGATGGCATCGAAGGAGGATGACCATAATGAACGAGACCCAGCCGAACATGATCATGACGCGCAGGAGGTTCTGCATTCGGAATCTGCTGCTCGCGCTTGCCGCGACCGCAGCAGCGTCCGCGCAGAGTGCCACGCACTCGACGCTGATCCTGCACTTTGACCCGGCCACGACCGAGATACATTACGCCGCAGGCGGGGCGCTGCACCGGATCCATGGAACCTTTGCCCTCAAGGGCGGCCAGCTGGCGTTTGACCCTGCCACCGGCGTCGCTCAGGGCCAGATTCTGGTCGACGCCGCGAGCGGCCACAGCCAGGACAAGAAGTTCGACGCGAAGATGCAGAACGAGATCCTCGAAAGCCAGAGGTACCCCGAGATCTTCTTCCACCCGGAGAAGTCCGTGGGCACGCTTACGAGTCAGGGCGAGCAGCACCTGACCCTGATCGGCTCATTCAACATCCATGGCGCCGATCACCCGCTCAAGGTAGAGACCCTGGTGACGATGCAGGGCGATCAGGCGACCGCGAAGACCGAGTTCGACGTGCCATACGTCGAGTGGGGGATGAAGGATGCGAGCACGCTGCTGATGCATGCGAAGAGCGTGCATATCAGCATGGTGGCTCACGCGACCGTCGAGGGACTCAAGCAGTAACGAATTCTGCTTCTTCCCGAAGTCATCTGGTAGTAAAAGAAGAGTGAACATGCCGCGCGGGTTGGGCAGCGAGGCGCTACACTAGAAGAACGAGCGGCCAGGGCTGCTCGCACTGGAGACTACATGGCGACTGTGACAGCACCCTCCCCGGAGACTACCGAGTTCAAAACGCCGGCGCCCGTGACTCTGACCCCGGCTGCAATCGTGAAGGTTCGTGAGATTATGGCGACGCAATCGCCCTTGCCTGCGGGTCTGCGTATTGGCGTGGTCGGCGGCGGCTGCTCCGGCTTCCAGTACTCGATGTCCTTCGAGAACGCGGCGGGCATGATGGACAAGGTCCTGAACTTTGAGGGCCTCAAGGTGTTCATCGATGCGACCTCGGCGATGTATCTGAACGGCTGCGTGGTCGATTATGTGGAGACGCTTGAGGCGGCAGGCTTCAAGTTTGAGAACCCCACGGTGAAGAGCACCTGCGGGTGCGGCTCCTCATTCAGCGTATAGCTAGGCGGGCAGCGGCTAGTTCGTCCGGCTCGCGTCTGAGCGGCTGAGCCTAGGGTGCATCTCGAAAACTCAAGATGAAAGAACCGGCCAGAGACGAAAGCCCCGCTTTTCAGCAGGGCTTTTTGGCTTTGGACTCAATGCACCTGGAACTCGGGCGAGCCGAGGATCATCGCGGCCAGTTTGTCGAGCGCTGCATTAGGATCGGCGAGTTCGGGGACCGCAATCACGCTCCCCGGTTGACCGGCCTGGGTTGACGGCGTTGGAGAGACTGCATCGGTCTCGGCCAGCTGCTGCCGAATGACGGCGTTGGTCTTTTCGGAGACATCTCCGGCGACGAGCAGCCGCTCCATCAGGAGCAGCGCCTCCTCCTGCCCGCTCGGCGCGGCTCCCTTGGCCCGCAAGGCGACCGAGTGGGCCGCGAGTGCGGGCGGAGGCTCGGCGGGCCGGCTGAGGAGCCCGGCGGCCAAGAGCTTCGGCGCATCGAAGCGCATGCCTCCAAAGCGCCCGCTGGTGAGCTGCAGGGCGTAGTTCAGCCGGTCGACGAGCGCGCTTGAGTTCATCCAGTGGTCCGCCGTCGCGGCGTAACCGGTCGGGGGCAGGCAGCGGTAGAGCGGCTCGCCCATCGTCTTGAGCTCGTTCACGAGCGCGCCTGCGTTGATGGGGTCGGTATCGGTTGCGCGCAGCGAAGAGGCGACGTACTCGAGCGGCATCTTGACCTTGTTGCGGTAGTTCGCCCGTGAGAAGAACTCCGGCGAGTGGACCATGGTGCGCAGCACAGTGCTGATATCGCCATCGGAGCTCATGTAGGCCGCAGCCATACGGTTAACCAGCGCAGGCGGTGGCGCGTCGGCGACGAAGCGCTGCGCCAGCTCGAAGCTGAGAAAGTGCGCGGTCTGCGGCTGCGCGGCCAGGAAGGTGAGCGCGGCTACCCCTTCGTTCATGCCGCCAGCGGGGATCCGCTGACCGAACCAGGTCTTATCCCCCGGCTCATGGCGGCGCGGCTCGAAAGTGAAAGGGCCACCGAAATTCGGCTGCTGGACCGTCCAGCCGGTCATAATCTCGGCCAGACTGGTCACGTCGGCCTGCGTATATCCCCCGTCGACCCCGACCGTGTGAAGCTCCATCACCTCGCGGCCGTAATTCTCGTTCAGGCCCTTCGGCTGGGCCTTCGCTCCGGGCTTCGGCTTGCCTGCCGCCTGCGAGTCTGGCCCGATGCTCAGCCAATTATCCAGATAGATAAGCATTGCCGGGTGCTCGGCGGTTGCGAGCAGCAGGTCGCGGAACTTGCCCAGGGCATGTGCGCGGATCGCGTCCCGCTCGTAGCTGGGCGCGTAATTCAAGATGTCGCCGGACTTTCCCAGATCGATGTTGAAGTGGTTGATCCAGAAGTCGGTCATCACCTCCTGGAGCTGGCGCTCGGAGAGCACGACGCGCACGATCTTGGCCTGCTGCATCTCGTTTGCGATCACGCCGCTGCCGCCATAGCCGCCGGCCATCATCCCGAAGAGCTCCCGCTCGTGCGGGGTCATCTCGTTGGTCAGCAGGCTCTTCTCGGGCTCGGCGATACTGGCGGTGAGCACCATGCGTTGCTCGACCGGCAGCTTGAAGATGGCCTGCATGCGCTGGTTTTTCGGGTTTCCGAGAACCTGATCGGCGAGCATGCGCGCCTCGGCTCGATCCTGCTGCTTCCTGGCTTCCTTCTGCGCGTCGGTCGGGGGACCCACCTCGGGCGCAGCCGCTCCAGGCACCGGGCTTTGCGTGGGAACAACCGCACTCTGCGACGGCTGAGCAGATGGCGCCGAAGCCACCGGATTTTGCGCGGGCAGACCAGCTTGTGGCGCCGCGGCAGCCTTGTCCTCAGCCTGCTTGCGCTGGTAGCGCGCGAGCAGCACCTCATAGACGCCAGCCAGCTGCGGATCAGCCGGCATCGCGGCCTTCCCATCGGCGATGCGCCGGATCACCGCGCCATCTGGATACTGGATCGCCAGCTGTTGCGGGGCAAGCTTCAGCGCCGGAAAGTCCGCCAGACGCTTGTCGAGCGCAGGGTCGGGGATGCTCCCCGGGTTGAGCTGCTGCTCGAACCAGGTCTCCCAGCCGAGCTTCGCCACCTCGGCCACCTCGCCCGGCCGCGGACCGAAGGTGAACCGGTTGAGCACCTGCGCGGCCTGCTCGTCCAAGGTGAGCGGCCTCCCGGGCAAAGCGCCCTTGCGCATCGTCTGCGTGCGGTGGGCCACCTCTCCCCAGCCAGGTTGGGCACAGGTCCAGAGAGGCAGCAGCAGGCCCAGCAGCAGAGCAATCGCTCTGCTGCCGAGGCACCTCGACGATTTCACCAGGAAAGACGAAGCTTCGCGCATCTCGGCACCCACAGTATTACTGATGCCAACCGAATCTCCGCGCGAAAGTTGCGCCTCTTCGCTTTTTCTTTCCCAGAACGGGAAGCTCAGCGGACCGCCGCGCGGGCCACGACGCTGGCCTTGCGCTGCTTCTGCCACCATCTGAGCACCGGCCTTGCCGCCAGCAGCACGCCAAGTACTACCGTGACGGTCAGCGGTGAACGCACGCCGGTCTTGACGATCCACCAGTAGTGAAGCACTCCGGCGATCGCCGACAGATACACCAGGCGGTGCAGCAGCTGCCAGCGCTTGCCGCCGAGGGTGCGGATCGCCCAGGTCGTCGAGGTCGCGGCGAGCGGCGCCATCAGTGTCCAACTGGTAAACCCGGCCCAGATGAACGGGCGCTTCTTGAGGTCGTCCGCGATCGCCGGCCAGCTGAAGCCGGAGTACGCACCGACATAGGTGAGCAAGTGCAGCGAACCGTAAAAAAACGCGTACAGCCCGAGCAGCCGGCGAAAGCGGATGAGCCACGACAACTTGGGGAAGAGCTTGCGGACAGGCGTGATGGCGAGCGAGATCACCAGCAGGCGCAGGGTGCCGAGGCCGGTCGCGAAGGTGACGGTGTGGGTAGGATCCGGGCCTAGATTGTTCCCCACCAGCCGCCAGAGCAGCCACGCGATCGGCGCCAGGCAGGCGGCATGCACCAGTACCTTCAGCATTACTATCCAGCGGTTTGGCATCGGACTCCTAAAGGCCAAACCGCCTGCGCGGCTGGCGGTCACTTC
>Ga0116226_10002654_pt1 | contig 15630 bp, 7 predicted proteins | sample S1TSphfallax_FD_89692 | JGI IMG/M metagenome (GOLD analysis project Ga0116226, IMG submission 89692) | Host-associated microbial communities from peat moss isolated from Minnesota, USA - S1T2_Fa - Sphagnum fallax MG | ecosystem: Host-associated > Plants > Peat moss > Unclassified | place: USA...
AAGCTTCACTCACTCACACAGACCTGCACAAAACCAACGCAAGGTGGTTAGTGCATAGTTGGAACACCCTTGGTGCTAAGACCAACCATAGGCAACACGGACACACAAGACTCACCACGGTTTGGACTTGGGGGAAGCCACCACCTTCCCCCTTATAATATACTTTGCACCTCTCCACGGGACCCACATCCAAATGGCTTTTTGTCCCATGACTTCTAAGTGGGAGTCCCGAAATCGCCAAGGTTGGAACTCTTGCAACTTTAGAGCACCATAACTTTGCGTGTAAACCTTTGATTGACATGAGGTCTAAAGCAAAGTTTTAGCCCTTGTCGAGAGCTTTTCAACAATATGTCGCACGCCATCTGTGTGCACGGAAATCGGGTCGATTCTTGACTTTTAATGGTCGGGAGTCAAATTGCCAATTTGACTCCTGGCCCTTCTTTTGGCCATAACTTGTGTTTTAGATGTCCAAATAGGTGATACGAGCTCATTTTAGATATCTACGTTCCAATAGCTTTCCATTGATATAAATAACTCTTCAAACCATTGAGTTTTGACCTCTGCAATCACCCTCTGAAAATTTGGGAGTCCACTGGGACTCCAACTCCCCAAAATGGAACTCCCTTGGGGTGTGAGGGTTCATTCCCTCACACCTTCTCACACTCCCGGAAGTATGTTGTGCGACTCTTGGCTTCCCTCTTGGCCCGCAATCTTGCAAACCCTTGCCTTGGTCGTGAGCCCAAGGCTAGGGTTGCGACAACTATCAAGAAAATGAATTACAATAAACTTGAACTTACTCTCAATTGAAATTCACTTTTAATATTTTTTCGAGTGTTGAATATGAGGGGCCTTGGGTAGACATTGCAAGATTAATTTAAGGTTTAATTTCTTCCAGAAAGGGCTTGCCCACCACTTCATAAACATTGATGGTTTGGTTCAAACACAAAAACATGATGACCAAGAAATTGATAAGCATGAATACATTTTTTTGCAAAGATAATGGCATACCATAAAAATGGGAGATTGCAAAGAAGACATAATAAGAAACAACATTCCAAAAAAATTCAAACATGCTACTTATGGAAGAGTTTGTGCCAATAACTAGAAAACCTTTAGGAAAACACATTTCGATCAAAGCCTCTATTGTTGCAACCCTAGCCTTGAGCTCGTGACCAAGGCAAGGGCTTACAAAGTTACAAGCCAAGAGTGAAGCTCAGGAGTCAAATTTCATGTTTTTGGGAGTGTAGGAAAGTGTGAGGGAATGAACCCCAACACTCCTAAGTGACCTCCCACTTTGGGAGTTTGATTCCTAACCACTAAAAGTTAGGAATCGCCTTGATTTACTTGCTTTCAGGTGGCATGCCACATATTGTTGGAAAGCATTCCACAATAACTATAACTTTGCTTTTGACCTCACCTTAATTAAAGGTTTGCACAAAAAAATATGAGCCTCCAAAGTCATAGGAATCCCAATTTTGGGAATTTCGGGACTCCCAACTTGGGAGTCCCGGGACAAAGTAACATTTGAGTGTAGACCCCATGGCCATGCATAGAGAAAACTATAAGGGGGAAGGTGGTGGCTTCCCTCAAGTCCGGGCCATGGTGAGTCTTGTGAGTCTATGTTTGCATGTGGTTCGTCTATACATCAAAAATGCTCTAACTATGCACTAATTAACTTGTTATTTGGTTTGTGTAAGTCTATGTGAATAATTGACTCGCTTGTTCATTCTAATCCCCATCTTGGAGCTCCAACATGCCCTTTTACCCCTAAAGTGCTACAAGCCAAAAAACATACCCCACCTCCTTATCCTTTCATTGTTTTCACCTTTGGACTCGCAATTGAATCTATCAAGGAGCTTAGGGGTGCATCACAAGCGCTAAATGAAGTTTTTGAAACCACATACATGGATAACCCATTGGAGGAGTTTAAGGAATTACATTTGGACAATGCCTTATTTGAGGTACAAAACCAAACATTAGTTACTAAAAACCTAAAATGGAAGGAATGGTGGCAAACTATACAAGATATTACATAAGAACAAATTTAAAACAATTTGGAGATTGTTCATGCATATGAAGAAGCCTACTTGAATGAACTAGTTGCATACCAATTATAGTTTTATGGCTATACATATGACCGGCTTACTAGTAAACCGGTTGAAGTACATGTTACTGTTTTCCAAAAAAATTCACCTATGTAAGCAACAAATGTAACTATGAGTTTTTGGAGTGAACATGTTATCATTACTATTGAGGAACCCAAGCCAATGAAAGGAGGAGTCGAATTGGCCATTATTTTTTGTATTTTGCTTTTGCCCATAAAACTTATGAGAGTACATGTTGTAGCTACTAATATTCAGGTAGAAACATTGGAAGAACATGTTATTCCAAAACCCATACCATTGGTTATACCAAATATTGGGGTAAGCACAAAGGTTACTTTGATTGACATTATTACACATGCCTTTGAAATTTTTAAGACTCAAAATACAATATTGAAGGACACGCCTTTAACTAAAAAAACTAGGATTTCAACTAGTTAGTTTAGTTGAACATGTTGATACCACATGTGAACAACCTATTGATGATTTGATTACAATAGTTAAATAAATAGTTCTAGGTGATTGATTTTGAGAATCAAATATGGTTTTCAAAGGGGGTTCATGTTAACTCAATTTTTCAGTATGTACATAGTAATTGGTTTTAACCAAGTATTAAACAATGAGGTAGTATCTTCTTAAGACTATTTTAGGTTTTGGATAACAAGTTTTTAAGTTAATTAGTTTGTTATATGAGTTGGTAAAAGGTTTATTACAATAACCAATTATTAATAAAACATGTTGATTTAATCTTATGACTAATAATTTTGTTATTTTGATTTTGAAGTTTGTATTAGCTAGTGATTATTTAAGTTTAAACAACATTAGGAGTTGGTACAAATAAGAAAATTTAAAGGTGGATCTGAAATCTTTTATTTTTTGTAATTCTAAACTAGTTTATTTCAATTTTCTTTGAAGCTTTTCCTTTCTGTTCTTTAGAATGCAAGATTTAAAATAGTTTATTCTTGATAAATAAACAAAAAACTTTTAGGTTTTTTCTGTTTTGATATTTTAGATTTGGAGAAAAAAACCATACATGTCAATAATTTCAGTAAACCAAAATAATAAAATAAAATAAAACATGTAAAATTAAAAGGAATAGAAAACACCTTTAATGACCCCTCATTGAAATCATTATAAATTCCACTTCTTGAGCAATGTTTCCTTAAGTTTAATTGATGACCTTGCAACACTAATCCCTCCCAAGGATTTGGCGATCGCCATGTCTCACTTCTAGTTTGGCAATAGGCCAAGGGCTTAGCAATTATTAAGTTGAATTTTTAGCTACATTATAAACCAAAGGTTTGGTGATGCACCCCAAGCTCCTTGATCGACTTAATTGCGAGTCTAAAAATGAAGACAATGGAAGGAAAAGGAGTTGGGTGCGCTCCCTGGCTCGCAACACTTTGAGGGTAGAGGGGCTTGCTAAAACTTTGGAATGGGACTAGGAAGATTGATAAGTAATTCAATTACTCACATGGACCTACACAAACCAAACAACAAGTTGGTTAATGCGTGGTTGGAGCACTTTGGTGCACAGACGAACCACGAGCAAACACAGACTCATAAGACTTACCACGACCCTGATTTGGGGGAGGCCACCACCTTCCCCCTTATAGTGTACTCTATGCTTGGTCGTGGGACCAGCACCCAAATGTCATTTTGTCATGGGACTCCCAATTGGGAGTCCTGAAATTCTTAAAATTAAGACTCTTATAACTTTGGGGGCTCATAACTTTGTGTGTAGACCTCCAATTGAGATGAGGTTTGGAGCAAAGATGTAAACCTTGTCGAGAGATTTGCAATGGTATGTGGCATGCCACCTACACACAAGGAAATCGGGGTGATTCTTGACGTTTAGTGGTCGGGAGTCAAATTGTTAATTTGACTCTCGGCCTTTCTCTTCGCCATAAATTGTGTTTTAAGTGTCCAAATGGGTCATGCGAGCCCATTTCAAACATCTAAATTTCAAAAGATTTTTAATGATATAAGAAAAATTTCAATCCAATGGGTTTTGGCCCTTGAAATTACTCTTTCAAAATTTGGGAGCCCATTGGGATTCCAATTCCCAAAACAGGAGCTCACTTGGAAGTGTGAGGGTTCTTTCCTTCACACTCTCTTACACTTTCGGGAGCATAAGATGTGACTCCTAGGCTTCCCTCTTGGCATGCACCCTTGCAAGCCCTTGCCTTGGTTGCAAGCCCAAGGCTAGGGTTGCGACACCAAAAATTTGGTGTGTGTTAGGTCTTGTTTCTAAACTAACCTAGCCATAGCCATGGCTTGGGGACCTTGAAGTTGCTAGGTCACGCTTGTGGACCAACTCAACAACATCCATGGGGTTTTACTACCATGTCCCACTTCCAGATGGGTCAAGTTAATGTTTAGGAACCTAAGGGTCACCAAGTTCGGTTTCAAACCAACCTAGCCATGGCCATAAGGACCTAACAATCACCAAGTCTCACTTTTGAACCAACCGAACCCAAATCCAAGGACTTGGCAATTGCTAAGTCTCGTTTTAAAACCAAACTATTTCATAAAAACAAAGAAATTGACACACCCCCAAGCTCCTTATGGATTCAACTACGAATCCAAAGAAGAAGACAACAAAAAGAGAAGGAGTTGGGGTGCACTCCTTGGCTTGCAACACTTTGGGGGTAGAGGGGCGTGTTGGGGCTTCAAGATGGGAATAAGAAGATCGATAAGCAAATCAACTACTCACACGAACCTATACATTAAACAACAAGTTGGTTAATGCATAACTGGAACACCTTTGGTGCATAGACGAACCACGGGCAAACACAGACTCACAAAACTCACCACGGCCCGAACTTGGGGGAACCCACCACCCTCCCCCTTATAGTATCTTTGTGCCTAGCCATGGGACTAACACCCAAATGTCATTTTGTCCTAAGATTCCCAAGACTTTGGAAGCCCATAACTTTGTGTGCAGACCTTCGATTAAAGTGAGGTCTGAAGAAAAATTATAGCCCTTGTTAAGAAATTTTCAACAATATGCTACACAAAACCCGCATGGAAGGAAGTCAAGGCGATTCTTGACTTTTAGTGGTCGGGAATCAAATTGGCAATTTGACTCCCGACCCTTCTTTTGGCTATAACTTATGTTTTAATTACCCAAATGGATGATGTGAACCTATTTTAAACATCTACATTTCAATATATTTCCAATGATATATGGACGTTTCGATCCAATGAGTTGGTATACTATAAAGGGGAAGGTGGTGGCTTCCCACGAGTCTGGGCTATGGTGAATTTTGTGAGTCCGTTTTGCTCGTGGCTCGTCTATGCACCAAAGCGTTCCAACTATGTACTACAACTATGCACTAACCAATTTGTCTCTTAATATGCAAATATGATTTAATAATACAAGATTCTAACAATTCATTTGCATTATTACACAATTTTTGTACATGGATGTCATTTTTGCATAATATGTGTTATATATATAATGATATGATACATATAATATTTATATAATATATATTTATCACATTTATGTACAAAATTATTTATTATAAGATGACATCCATGTACAAAAATATGTAATGTTATATTATATATCATGTAATATATTATATATTATACATATTATTTTACAAACATGTCTTCATGTAGTTATGTATTACAATTATAATCAAATATAGTGACACTAAGCAAATATATATATATTTATATATATCTATAAATTTAGTTAAATATTTCATGGACATTTAATTTAAAAATTATGCAACATTTTTTTTATAAATATGTTAAATCATAAATGTGTGTAAATTTTTACATTCATGCATGACAAATATGTTGCAAATATTGCACGTTCTTCCAATCATGTGTCTAATTATTATTTTTAAATAGTACATGGAAACACATTTATTATCATTTTGACATTGTTATAAAAGTTTCACAAAAATAAACAAAAATTGGTTTTAAAAATATGTATTTAATTCCCCAAAATTATGTTTGTTGTCACAACCTTAATCTTGGGTTTGCGACCAAGGCAAAAAACATGGAAAGGTGAGGGTCGAAAATGCAATTTGGGAATCACATTCACATTCCTGAGAATGTGAAAGAGTGTGAAGGAATGAGCCAACACACTCCCAAGTGGGCTCCCGAGGGACTCCTAAATTTTCAAAAAACGATTTGAGGAGTCAAAACTCATTAAATTGAAAAGTTTCTTATACCATTGGAAAGCTCTTGAAGCCTTAATATTTAAAATGGGTTCATATGATCCATTTGAGTACCTACAACACAAATTATGGCCAGAAGAAGGGTCAAATGTCAAAATGTCAATTTGATTATTTACCACTAAAAGTTGGGAATCACCTTGAATTACATGCGTGAAAGTGGTGTGCCACATATCGTTGGAAAGCTCTTGACTAAGGTTACAACTTTGCTTCGGACCTCACCTTAATTAGAGGTCTATAAAAAAATTATAAGCATCCAAAGTGGCGAGAATCCTGATTTCAAAAATTTCAAGACTCCCGACTTTGAAGTCCTGAGATAAATGACATTTGGGTGCAACCCCTGTGGCTAGTCATAGAGAATACTACAAGGGGGAAGGTGGTGGATTCCTCCAAGTTTGGGTTGTGGTGAATGTTGTGAAAATGTGTGTGCCTATGGTTTATTCGTACACCAAAATTGCTTCAACTATGCATTAACCAACTTGTTTGGTTTGTGCAAATCCATGTGAATACTTGACCTACTTATCACTCGTCCTAGTCCCCATCTCGGAGCTTTAGCATGCCCCTCTTTCCTTTGGAGTGTTGCAAGCTAGGGAGCGTACCCTAACTCCTTCTTCCGTTATTTTCATTTTCAAATTTGCATTTGAGTTTTTCAAGGAGTTTCGGGGTGCATCACTTGTAAATTAATAGATTTTACTATAATTGTTGTATAAATTACACATTGGAAAATAATATAAAATTAACAAACATTGAACATTTTGAGGAAAATTTTGTGAAGTTGGAAAATGTCTTTGATTTAGGGGTCACCATAATATGCCTTATTTTCAATCAAAATTAATAAAGATTTTCTTGTACACCAGAATATCTAGCAAATAATTTAACATCAATGTGGATGTTTTCTTCGACAAATTAAAATCTTTAATTATTATTTATCATTATTTTTTTGTCATTTAGTTTATATCACTTTTATTTTAACATTATGTTGTGTTATTTAAGTAATTTTTTATTATTTAATTTAAAAAATCATAATGAATAATCTATTGATTCATAATATTAATTAATGTTGGCATTAATATAGATTGAGTCCTTTGTGTGAATTTTTTAATAATTTATAATTTATAAAAAATATTACAAATAACATCTTTATATCCATAGACATTGCAACCATAGTTGTTGGATTAGCATGGCATTGTCCCTTCTTTGAAACATAGTTAATATATTTATGATTAATCAAAGCATTGTTTTGTGGTTTTCATATTCAATAATATACTATAATGCATTGAGTGGCCACAATGCAAAATATTGCTTTCATGCTAATAATATAATATATAGATTCTAAAATTATGTCTAATACAAGTAGCATTTTTATCCATTTAAGGTGTCCCTTGTCCAAATTCAAATAATTGAGTTTCTCGTTATCATTTTAAATGGGAGCATTAACCTTTGGTTTGAAATAATTCTTCAAAACTATTGACATAATTCTTCGAAACTATTGACACAATGCATTGTGTTATAGAGTTAAAAATAATGATAGATTATGTCATCTTTCAATTGTAGCCTGAAAGTGAACAAGGATAGACCAAGTTGATGGGCTTAATCACCTTAAATGGAATAAAAATCATTAGAATTGTCTTTTCAAATTGATATGAATTCTTTTGAAAAGTCAATAATTTTAGACCATTTGTCAAGCTATGTTTGGATGGCACAATGTGTCATGTCTATCCACCAAAATTTGATTAATTTCCCTATTTCATTATACACAATGTGTACAATATGTTGATGTTATTTTTTAGGTTCAATTTTTGGTGAGAAAATTGTTTTCATGTTTACTTAATAATAAACACACTAATACATGCATTTCAATGGCATTCATGTATAAAATGATCTCAAACTTGTCAAATCAAGTGCCCACATGGCATAATTCATCCCATTTATTCATTGCATCCAATCAAAATGAAAAATTGCCTAGTAGCTAGTACCAAGTTGTTTAAAGTTATAAATTAAGAATTTAGTCTTAAATTAATTAAATATGTTCAATGTGTTCAAATATATAATCATTGACAAGTTTGAAATTTAATATTAATATACTCAACATCCATAATGAACAATTTAATCTTTAATATATTGTTAAACAAATTATATATAACAAACATATATTTTAATATGCATGCTTATGTTTAAACAACAAACACACATTTGAGCCACAAATTCATTTTAATTCTTATATGTGATAACTAATAAATTTGTGTCCATAATAATTTGGATTGTCAATATTTAATATTATGTTTTTAGAATTAAATTTTCTTTCCATTACTTGCAAAGTTACAATAATAAAAGTTCTTTGAATTGATGAATTTGGATTCAATGATGTTAAACCAAAACTCTTCTTACAATGGTTTAAAACACATTGAGGAAGAATATTTTATTTTATTTTATACATGTTTCTTTCATAATATAAGATTATATTATCAAATGTTAACCAAAAATTCCCTTTTCAAAATAGAACAAAGTGTGCATTTTTTATAAAACATTTTCATAGAATCTATTAACAAGTCCGCTCAAAAAACTATAACTCATATACAACTAGTATTGTATAACTAGTAGCCCCATGGCCAATAGTGTGCCACTATTAAATTATTAATGTTCAACCATGTCAATGTGATTTAGATTGTGCAACTTATTAATATATTAATTAAATTTCACTGCCAATAATTCATATTAATATGTAATTTTATTTAATAAAAACATATTGTGTATATTCATATATTAAAAGTTCATTTTAGGTGCAATACAATGTATGGATATGATCAAATTTTGTCAAAAGACACTTACAATTTTATTTTGATTTATTTAGATATTGTGTTAAAGTTTGACCCCATTTGGACATTAGAGGGATCACACATTGGGTACGCTTTAAGGTTTGGGGTTTTGTGTTAAGGTTTAGGGTTTAGGGTTGAATGGGTAGACATCATCCCATAATGTCACCCTCAAGTAGGGTGTCATAGTTGAAGGGACTCCTAAAGTTTGACTCCATTTGGACACAATGTTGGAAGGATCACACATCGGGTAGGGTTTAGGGTTCTAATAATCACAAGAAACCAATATAGTTTTAAATGGTATTTCAATGATAATAATACCGAATATTTTGAGGAATATAAATCTAATATATATATTAGTATTAATATAAACTAAATGTAAAAAAAAAATTAATGTGAGGAAAAAAATAGTTTGGAAAAAAAAAAACCCTATATAAACATTGGCATGTTTGCAACTATGGTTTGCTTATAAAATATTTTTAAATTGATGACGTCATATGACATCATCTTTGTGAAAAAAACAATTGGCATGATGCAAAGCATTAGGGGTTTTGGTGATTTAGAATTTTGGTTGATGTCATGGAAACCCCCATATGGTTTCTCATTTTATTTTTTCTTGCAAAGTGCTCTCTTCTTTATCTCTCTTACATAGAGTTCAACTTAGATGTTTTGTTTACATAGAATTTGATTAAGTTGCAACCTTTAGCGCTTATGTTAAGTACATATAATAGTTTTAACACTATGGAGAATTCTAGATTAGAATTATTTTCTCTGAACTTTGATTATGTTCTTTTACAAAAATGCTACAAATTCAAACATAAGGATGCCAAAGAGGCTAAAATTCTTCCTTCTTTCTTATTTTTTTCAAGCTTTATTTTTCTTATCTCGTTTTAAGTTTGTCGTTGACTTGTAGGATGTGTTTTTAGTTCTGCATCTAACATTTCATTTTAGAATATAATTACCAAGAAGAAATATCCATGTGCTAAATTAATGCATTCTATTGTTGCTTTTGTATTTGACACAAGAAATTAGTTGAAAGTTGAAAATTGTGATTTCATATTTGATTGTAGGTTTTCATTTGATCTTTCCCACATCGTGGTTGTGCTCTAACTGATTGAGAGTTGTTCATTGAGTTATTTTCAACAATTTACAATGACATGGTCAATTTTGGACCTATAATAAATTCAAATTCTTTCCTCAATGCTACATTAATGTGCCTTTAGGATGCACTTGCTACAAAATTGGAACATTTAATACCATATTTTTCTATTAATTTTTTAATTAATTTTATTCCCCCCCGGGTGAATATGGTGTTTCTTTATCTCAACATTACATTGTAAAAGACATGTCGCGTCTATATGACTACATGAATTATCTCAATTAAGGTCTAAGGTACTGAAAATTTGTTTAGGGTTTTATGTATAGTTTTAACATTAATCTATTGCACATTTGAAAGTTTTTATGTTTCACTTCTAAATTATGCAACAAATTTAATTAACACCAAAGATAAACATTTCATGTTGCAAAATTATGTTTGATCTTGATTTTTTAAAACATTAAATCTCATGGTTCAATTTGAAAAACTTAAAAACTTTTGCATTATTCAATTGTAGATCATTTGCAAATTAATTCAAAAAAAAATTCACAAAATTTGTTTAAGTTTGGTCATGTTCATTCCTTGATTTCTCTTGTTCAATAACCATCCAATGTGTTTCAAGTTTATTATAAGACAAACCAAGTGGAAAAAATGAATAAAAAATTCACCCACAATTAAGAACCACTTAGAACCTCGCCCTCTACATATGCAATGTTTAGTTTAAATGTTCATTTCTAGTCGATTAAAAGAAAAAAGGGGCATTTGGTGGCTGCCAAGTGCCATTCTCATTGATGATGAAGGGAAAATAAACATTTGGTGCCCACCAAGTGCCCTAAATTTCCAAAAAAGATGAAAAACGCACTTGGTGTAATTTACATCAACGATGAGTAAACTAGATTATATGGTGGCCACTAGTTCCTCTCAATTTGACAAATATGAAAAAAAGACTTGGTGGCCATTAAGTACTTTCACAATCCAAGAAGAGAAAAAAAAAAACATCTAATTATTGTTAAATGCAATCCTTGTCCACGATGAGAAAAAAAATCACATAATGGCCACTAGGTGCCCCTCCATTCGATTATGATGAAAAAAAAAACCTAGTGGCCACTAGGTCCCCATATACTCCAAAATGAAAAAAAATAAAATCCTGGTGGTCATCAAGTTCCATTCCCGTTGAAGACAAGGAAAAAAAAATGGTGGCCATCAGGGTTGTCTCCTTTAGATAATGAGGAGAATAAAACATGGTGGCCAACAAGTCCCTTTATACTTGAAGAAGGGAAAAAAAACATGGTGGTCATTAGGTGTTAATTTCATCAAAGATGAAAAATAAGACACCTCATGGCCACCAAGTGTGCCTTCAATCAATTACGAGGAGAAATCATACCTAATAGTCACCAGGTTCCCTTATATTCCAAGAAGAAGAAAAGAAATTGGTGGCCACAAGGTGCCATTCCTATCAAGGACAACAAAATAATAATTGGTGGCTACCAAGTGAGCCTCTTGTCAATTAAGACGAGAACAAAACTCGATGGCCACTAAGTTCCCTTATATTCGAAGAAAAAAAAAATGGTGGTCAGTAGGTACCATTTTAATCAATGACAAAACATAAAATGCATGGTGGCCACTAGGTGCACCTCCACTTGATTACAAAAAGAAAAAAAACCTAGTGACCACCAAGTCCTTTTATACTCCAAGAAGAGAAAAAAATGAACCTAGTGGTCACCAAGTGCCATTTATGTCGAGGACAAGAAAAAAAAACACATGGTGGCCACTAGTTACACCTCCAATGAATTAGGAGGAAAAAAAAGACCCAATGTCCACCAGGTCCCCTTAAACTCCAAGATGAAAGAAAAAAAACTTGGTGGCCACCATGTGACATCCTAATCCAAGACAAGAAACAAAACATTTGGTGGCCATCAAGTGTCCCATTACTTGATTATGAGTGGAAAAAAGATTTGGTGGCCACCAAGTCCCTTCTTAATCTAAAAAAATAAATAAAAAACCTTGGTGGCCACCAAGTCCCATTCTCGCCAAGAACGAGGGAAAAAAACACGTGTTGGCCACCTATTAAAGACACGAAAAAACACAAGAACAAAGGTTACATGAAAGGTCTAAGTCTAATTTTCAAATTAAATAACAAGACACAATCACGTGATTCAAAAAAACAAAACACAAAAATTGAAAATAATAACATGAGATGTGCAAAACAAATGTGGAAATGGATATTTATTATGCTAAAATATGCAAATATGAACATGAAAAGAATATGACAAGGCTATGGTGCAAGAATCGTGCCTAAAATTAGTGTTGAACAAATTGAAGGAAATGAGGGGTCCTACTCTTATTTATACTCCTTTAGGAACCTAGTTCAAGGAAGCTTCCAAAGAGGCTTCAATGTGTGCATCAAGTAAGGAAGCTTCTTGAGAACCTTTCTAATTGAGAATCAACTATGATTTAACTAAAATTTAATTCAAACACAAAATCAATCGTGTTTGTGGAGATTAAACTAGCATGTAATTAAATCGTCATGGAAACTATTTTGCAACTAGAGTAAAACTATAATATGAAAATATGACGAATTAATAATTAAAATGCCACATCAAAACATTTCATAGTTGTAATCTAGTTTCACATTAGTTGTAACTTGGGTTTTATACAAGCATATGTAGGTAAAGTACATACGGTGATAATCAACCATAGTTTGACCATGATCACAAGATGAAGTGAAGTGGTTAATTTCAAATATGTTGCAACTAATGTAACTTTAATGTTGAGTGAACAACTATTTTGCAAGTAGCATACAATGTTGAAGCATATGATCATGCCACGTGTATGGTTATGTAAAAATCCATAACATTTAGAAGTTGTAACTTGTTTACAACTAATAGTAAACTAAATTAGTTAATTTTATATTTAAGTTACAACTAAATGTGTCGTTATGGTTTCATTACATAACTATTACTTGTCCACTATTTTGGAACTAAAGTGTTCAACTCATATATAATTAATTATCAACTATGTGATAACTCGTACTATTAAAAGATTTACAAATTACACAATTCATTGAAAGTATAAGTGCAAGCCTTTAATTGGATTGGAATGTTGTATTAAAATGTTTATGAATATGAACATATAGATGTCATTGTTTATACATGTAATAACCCTAACATTGGGTTCATGACTAAGTGTGAAATGTAAGGGCCCATGAGGTTGAAAATGTGTTTAGGTGTGAAACACACTTTCACAAATGGGGGAGAGTGCAAGGGATGAAACCTAGTGACTCCCAAGTGCACTCCCACTTTGGGAGTTGCACTTGTGCAAGAGTTGTGAATGTTTAGAGCCTTGGTTGGAAAGGAAAATAAACACCAAATTGGCCTTCTAGGAGACCATTAGAAATTTCTTGAAGCGTAGATGCTTAAAGTGCCCTCACATTGTTCATTTGCATAAGTTATGAGCAAAAAAAGAGCAAGAGTCAAATTCCAATTGGGAATTTGACTCCCGACCACAAATCCCTTAAAACAAAAAAGGGTCAAATGAGGTCTGATTGGAGTGTGCTATACACTATTGAAAAGATACTTTCAAAGGCTATAAGATATTGTCCTTGCACTTTCAAAATAGACTTGATTTGAGAAAGATATGAATGTTCAAATTTTTGGGACAACAAAAGTCCCAATTTTGGGACTCACATTTCGAAGTTTCGAAGAAAATTGACATTTGGATGTAGTCCCCATGGAGAGGCACAAAGTATATTATAGGGGAAAGGGGTGATGCCTCCTCCCAAAGGTTGTGAGTTGTGTAAAACTTATGTTTGAAATTGTCCTTATTAAGTCCATTGCACCACTTCCATTCAATTTGCACTAATTACCCTTTGTCACAACCCTAGCTTTGGGCTTGCGACCAAGGCAAAGGGGTTGCAAGGGTGCGGGCCAAGAGGAAGCCCAGGAGTCACATCACATGCTCCCGAGAGTGTAGGAAAGTGTGAAGGAGTGAACCCTCACACTCCCAAGGCAACTCCCACTTTGGGAGATGGAGTCCCGAGGGACTCCCAAAACTTCAGAGACCAATTTTAGGAGTCAAAACTCAATGTCTTGTGGCGTTTTTTATATCATTCAAAAGATCTTGAAACGTAAATGTCTAAAATGGGCTTGCATTGCTCATTTGGACATCTAAAACACAAGTTATGGCCAAAAGTAGGGTCGGGAGTCAAACTGCTAGTTTGACTCCCCACCAGAAAAAGTCGGGAATCGACCCGATTTATATGGCTGTAGACAACGTGCCACATACCGTTGGAAAGCTCTTGATGAGAGCTACAACTTTGCTTTTGATCGCACTTCGATTTGAGGTCTGCTCGCAAAGTTATGGGGCTCCAAAGTCGCAAGAGTCCCGGTTGGCGGGATTTCGGGACTCCCACGCGGGAGTCCCAGGAGAGAAAAGGCATTTGGATGTGGGCCCCGTGGAGAGATCTAGGGTGAACCCTTTGCAGGGAGGGAGGTAACAACCCCTTCAATCATTAGAGAAATTAAGAAAGTACAAGGGGGGGAGCAAGTGCCACGAAATGGCAGCCTCGCCTTCCCCAAAGATCTGGCCGTGAAGCCATTCAACCTTAAAGGCTTGCTCAATGCTGTCCTGATTATCCTTGTTCCTATTCTGGTGAGAGGATCTAATGGCCCTCAAGGTGGCCATGCCTACCTCAGTCGTGGCCTCCCACGCTTGAAGAAGAACACGCTCGAGGGAGTATTGGTCGTTGAAGTGTTTGCGACATCTCTCAGACCAGAGATAGTAGAGCAGGAAGCTCTTGAGGATGTCGAGGGGTTGCTGACGGTAGGTGAAACTGCCCGTGTGGTAGCTGTGGAGGTTCAGGGGATCATCGTCCTCTTCGAAAACGGCCTCTCCAAGAAGGATAAACAGCCAGGTAATTTGGAGGTGGTTGGGCGCCCCCCAATCGTTCCATACACTGAGGAAAACGTTCCAAGCCTGCTGGGCAGGGGTGCATTCCATGAGGCAATGCTGGGCGGATTCCTCGAAACCTTGGTCACAGCCCTTGCAGATGGCCGAAATACCCATGATTTGTAGCCAAGTGCCGGTCGGCAGTCCGTTGTTAAGGATTAGCCAGGTGAGCGCCCCTATCTTGCGTGGGCGGGCGTTGTGCCACATCCTAGCAATGACTTGGGTGACCGTCGAGTTGCGGAGGTTCAATTGTTGGACGAAGGTGATGATGTTGGGGGTATGTTGCTTCCGCCTAGCATTTCGATACCTCCTCTTGGCCAAGTAACCAAAGAAGGGGGCATCGCCCATGTTGCCCATTTGTTGCCAGTGCCAATCTCCCGGGTCCCACGGGAGCTCGGAAATGAAGCCAAATTCGAAGATCCAGTATATTGGGGGTCTTTTCCCCGGGGGAGGGACGTCCTTGGCTAGTCTGAACG
>Ga0116226_10002656_pt1 | contig 15629 bp, 13 predicted proteins | sample S1TSphfallax_FD_89692 | JGI IMG/M metagenome (GOLD analysis project Ga0116226, IMG submission 89692) | Host-associated microbial communities from peat moss isolated from Minnesota, USA - S1T2_Fa - Sphagnum fallax MG | ecosystem: Host-associated > Plants > Peat moss > Unclassified | place: USA...
CTTATTGTTAGTGGTGTTAAGGGCATATTTGTTAGTTTAACTATAAGTGTGGATTGTATTACTTGAATGATATGCAATTGATATCTAATCATGTTAGTTATATTTTACTCAAACAAAATATTGAAAACAAGAACACTGGTACTAATCAACTAAGATGACTATTGCTTTATCTACCATATAAAATCTAAGCATTTCAAAATATGCCATGATCAGTCTAATTAGATATGAAATATTAGTGAAATTGGAAAATACCCAATATTACCTCTTTCTATCTACCCAATATTTTCCTTCTAAATCCTTTAAAAAACCATTCTGGTGTAAGTACCAGATACCATTACATTAGGACACAAAATAATTTCAGTCATTTATATCTGAATACACGAAGTGACTCAAATTCGATTGAGTTATTTATGTAGGATTCATGTTTGATTGTGAAATTTTGAATGGAAATATATTGAATTTCAGCAGTTGCATCATGGCGTGGGGTGGTGGCGCAGTTGGCTAGCGCGTAGGTCTCATAGCTCCGAGAAATCCTGAGGTCGAGAGTTCGAGCCTCTCTCACCCCACAATCTTTTTTCTAAGGTTTTTGTTTCATTGTATTCGCAGTTGTTCTGACTACTCATTTGTTTTGAATCTTCTTCAGAGATGTGCAACAGAAAGTTCCCCTTGGTGGTGTTTACTAGGCTTGGTTCTTCATAAATGTTCGTTTTAAAAGGTTCTGAGTATTCGTCTTTTGTGTCGTCTGCTTGTTTGTTTTGTTGGGAACGAAAGCCTGAAATTTGGAGTCTTGAATGATGAAAGTTCACAGCCTTCATTTTTAGGCTGACATGACAGAAATGACGAACTCCAATCAATTTTGAAGCTGGATTTAGCAGCAAAGAGGTACGCCTAATCACACCCACCATCACTTGCGTAGAGCTGTGGAGCACACCACATATGCTTACGTGCCTGGATTGAATTTACACCCAGTGGTGCTTGTTTGGAGATTTTGAAGGGATAGATATGTATGTTGACCAGTTTGAGACATCAATTCTATGAGATGCCTGCAAGCTAGATTGTCAGTTCTCAGGAGATTGCACATTCTTTGACTGCACACTATTTCGATGGGGTCTCTGTGTTTGAAAGGATATGAGGTTCTGGATGAGCATTGAATTTATTGAACATTGTGTGCCAATTTGGATGGCCTTTGGCTCTGTATTTCCTCCAAGGATGATGACATTGGCAGAGTATGGAGAGGTGGGTGAACTGATCCAGATTCAATTGTAGCTGGTCTGGATCCTTACTTTGTTCCAGTTGAAGCAAATCATCTCATCAGCTCAAAGAAGGGCACCACTGTGGTTGGTAATATTCTCACAGCATGTGAAGGCCAGGCCAACCTTTCAAAGCATGTCTGATATTGTGGTGTACAGAAAATTTGGTCCTGGTCAGTATCTGTTAGCAATTTGTCATCTCAAAAAAATTGTGGGTTGCAGCCTTCTTGTAGTTATCTGACATTTGGTCTGTATTATGACTTGAGGTGGGAGGGATTTCATGTGTCAACTGTGGTCTGGTTAACTACATTTTCTTGAAGTCTGTGCACATGCTCTAATTGCCAAGCTTTGCAGCTTCTCTGCTATAGGTGGAACATCTATATATCTGTATTACATGCTGCTTATGTTCTTAGTTCTAATATGTGCATTCTGTACATGCATCCAACAGCTCTGCAACTTTATGACTCCACAGGTGTCCACAGGGAGGGACAATAGCCTACTTTGCTGCCTTAGACCATACCAAATATTGAATATGATCCTCTATTGGAATCCAATACAAAGGAAGAAGAAACATAAGTGTGATAACTCTGACCCCAAGTTGGCCTTAAAATATCTTCCCTTACCTTGTGAACTTGGACTGACATATTTCTTCAATGCAATAAAATGTACAATTCAGCCATAGAAACCCTACCAATACAAGAGTTGTCTGTAGTGCTGGAGGTGCCTGGAAGAAAGGACTGGAGGTTGCAGCACTGGAGGGTCTCCTCCAAGTGTGTAGATGCCTCACCACTATTTGTCATCCATGGGAACGCATGCTGGAAATTATTCATTGGCTCTCACTCCTGCAATCTCATAAATGTGGATGCATTCTGGAGGTTTATTCCTTTGCTTCTGTATTTGTTTCAGGGCATGCTGTCGCAGTGGGTTTGTTCAAGTGGGGACAAGATTTTGAAGCTCATGTTAGTAATCACAGCTGTTACTAGTATCTTCACTCAGTTTACTCTGAAAAAATACCATGATTAGGTAAGGGCTCAGACCAAGAGCTTATTTGAGTCTTACACAGGGCTTGTAGCCTCTTTAGATGGAGGAGGTCGCCCAGAAAAATGAAGCAGGTGCATTCTTGTGTGAGCAGATTTCAAAACTTGTGTGGAAGTGAACCCTAATCAATGCCAATGGAAGTAATGCATTTCAACTTGAACCCAGGCACCATCTCTTACTAACAAAAATGAAGTAGATGGGTGGCAAACAGCTCAATGTGTGTCTAAGATGTGGTTGTGGTTATGCAAGAAAGTGAGCAGAACTTCTAATATGAGGAGCATCGTGGGGATGATGCATGGTATGAAGAGAGAATATGTTATTCAACAGTTCCTGCTGTTCATCACTGGCCAGGAAGGAATTGTTCAGAAACTTCATCAGGGGTTCTTCTCAGATGCCTGGGATTCAAAGTGGTCATGAGTCTGATGTTTTGTGGTAGCAGCCTCATACACATATATCCAAAATGTGGGATCACAGAGCATGCAAAGAGAGAGTTTAACTGGAGGGCCACATGCAATGTGGCTTCCTGGAGAATCATGATTATGGGATGTGTGAAACATGTGGAATGACAGGAGGAGGAGATTGAGAAATGCAACAAGAAGGGTGCGCATCTAACCGTCTCATGTTTACGGGTTCTGGATGCATGTCCTAGCATAGCAGCACTTGAAGAGGGCAGGAGTATGAATGAAGAGATTGCTCAAAGTGTTGAAGTCCAGTTCTTTTGTGAGTAATAGCCTCATTAACATGTATGCTGAACATGGGGCTGTAAGGATGTGGAAAGTGTGTTACTAGATGCACTGATCGAATGTGGTCTCTTGGACTGCCATGATTCCAGCAGATGTAAACTATGGGCAAGGTCAGAAGGCATGTGCTACTATGTGGAATTGAAGAAGCCAGGCATATTTGTGCTTGAGCAGATTATTCAATCTGGTTGTGAATCTGGTATTTTTGTGGGTAGTAGCATCATTGACATGGATGCCGGAAACCCTTTTGGGCAGATCTAAATTGAGTAGGCTCATGTGGGAGCATAGAAATGTTGAAGATGCCATCACTAGATATGGTGCCATGGAATCCCATACTTGGAGGGTATGCCATGCACAGGCATGCTAAGGAAGGCATTGGAAGATTTTAACAGAGGAGTCAAGAAGATGCAGAGATATATAGCTAGGTTCAGCCTGGAGCTGTGCAGGCTTTGTGGATTAAGGGTTTTATTTTGAATTCATAGGTTCATTTCATAGTAATTTGGCAACATTGGAGCACTGTGTGTGCCCTGTTCATCTTCTCTCCCATGCTGGCTGTCTGCATGAGGCAGAAGCTCTGATTGAGTTAATGCTCTATGCACAAGATTCTGATGTGTGGAGCCTTGCTGTGCTTGCAGAATCCATTGTAATCTGATGCATTGCAATGCTTTGTAAAACATTGTAAAAATGAGTAGTTGAATTGGACCCAGGAGGTATTGCAGAGGCTATGTTAAAAAGTCTATGCTGCTGCAGTGCAAATGCTCAAACACAGAGGCTGGAAAGGCTATGCAATTATACACCTGGATTTAGGTTAATAGTGAGAAACACAGATTAGTAACAGATGACCAACACCATGCCCCAAATATTCAAATCTGTGCAGGGTTTAAAAGGGATTGTCTGTGTGAATCAACGATCTTGGGTATGACCCAGATACAAAATTTATCCTGCACAACGAGGAGGAAGAAAAATGGGATTTCAAATGATCTGACCACAATAAGAAACTAGCAACTGAATTTGGTCTCCTAGCAAATATCCTGGTACTCCCCAAGTTTCATTTTCAAGAATCAAACATTGTGGCACTCATCACAATGCCACTGTGTTGATTGTGGGCACTAGTAGGAAAGCTATCTTAGCACAGGATGCCAACTGCTTCATCAGTATGCAGTTGCAATTTGCTCATGTAAAATAATTGCTAGTTAGCCTGCTCATCAATCTCTGGATTAGGTGCTTTTTGTTGATAGCACACAAGGTCTGCTCTTATCTAGTGAACTTGGAATGGCAACAATTTGACTGCTGAGGTTTAAAGTACTATATTTTTGTTTGCAACTTGAACAGGCATAATGTATGTCTGAGAAGTATAGATCATAAATTAAGGAATGAAATTTTGATTGTTCGTCCTTCACGTCAGGGTCTTCACACTCTGCAAATTTGATGGGCAGGTGGGAATGATCACAGTAGTTAGAAACAAATTGTAGTCTCCTGGACACTATCACTAGACATTTTATTGATTTGGCATGCATGGAGACAATATATCTGCTGGCAGATTGGTAAAATTTTCCTTGTCTTAGGATTATAAACCAAAGAGTACAAGCTTTAATGGTTTACTGTGTCAGGATACAAAACTTTTGGTGGCTATTGCCTATGTCTGTACACATCAACATCCAATACACATGATAGCAGACTACCTAATGAATGTATTCATCAAAAGACTCATCATAAGCTTTCAACTTCAAATGCAGTGAGTGGACTGCTACATTTATCAACATAGTAACATCTGCTATATTGTCCATCACTAGGTCAACCAATTAGCTGGAGTGTGGAGACCTAGGAGCTTAGTCTGAAGCTGCATTAGTCCCTTTGCAGCAGTCTAGAAGTGCCCATCAGATGCTTGAGAGCTGCTGAAGTGGGGAGGAGAGACACTGTCAGGTTTGTCCCCAAACAGTCTTGTTTTGTTTCATGCTAGTTTGAAGTGCACATGGCTTTGAATTTACGCATATGTCTATAACAGAACGTTGCAGAGGGGAGACCCTGAGAAGCTCATGCAAGACTGCAAAATGGAGCCTTCAAGAGTCTTCACTGGTGGGTCGTGGTGTTTAGGTTGGCTGGGGTAGGAGCTTCTGCTTTTGGTGGGCACTGATAACATGGTGCAAATACACCAAAAGTTTTGACTTGATCCTTGAAAGTTGTGACACTTGCCCAGCCACCCCATCCAACGCCAATTACCACTATCCAAATGACAATGAATATGTTGATAATGTACACTGCTGTCCAACTTGGCATGAAGGAAGGGGGTCTCACAACTGCATTCTGCAGCAGGAATACAACATTAGTTGTCAGCTTCCATGTCACAAAATTTATGGCTTATTTCAATCATATTTGGAGCCAATATCACTCTTGTTGGCCAACAAGAGCAAATGGCAGATTTTGAAAGGGAATGTTCTAAGGGTTTGAAGTGCTTACCTGTCGTGCCTTGGCTGTGTAGAAAACACTCATGTGAGCAGTGCAAGGAATGATATACACTGTGAATGTAACAAGCAAGGCTCCAACTGTTGAATTGATGGGTCCAAAGAACGGGAATGCAATGGCAAAGAACCAGACAGGCAGAATCACAGGCATACGGCAGACTGCTCGGAGTAACATGTTTTTTGAAGTATGGATGCCAATAAGTTTCTCCCACACAAAGTATAGAGGTGTGACAGCAAATCCCACTGTTATGAACTGCCATAAAAACGCAAGCCTATATTAGCATTTCTATTAGGCTGAAGGTGGAAATTATTTGTAAGTGCCTTCACACCCACCTACTGTAGGTCTACTGAGATTGGGTTGGAATAGGGACCATATCAAGTACCTGATGAATTAGCATGAGAACAACAGCAAGATCACGAGCACCACTCCGGGGCAGCAAGGATAGGGCATTTGTATTCTTCAAAAGGAGATCTCCAAATGCCCAGTAGACAGCTATGGCAGAAGGGATGGTCAATGTGAATACATACAGGGTGGCAAACACATACACATATTTGAACTTCACAGGTTTCCACATTGCATGCATAATCTCTCTGCAATCACAGTACCAAAGATCACAACACCACTCACTCAGGGTCAACATACAACTACACACTCCATATGATGATAATCTAGAGTGATATGTGACCACAACAAACTTGAACTCACCAGACCTTGTGATCTTACTAGCCAATCTCTCAGATTAAGGCTAACCAAGCTCTTTCAGATTCAGGTTGTCAACTGAGGCAAAAGTAAAGGCAAGTTTGTTACATGGGAGACTGGACATATAGCTATTGACATTATGCACATGCATATTGTCATTTGTCAATCCAATAAGCAGCAAAATTTTATGCAGGGTCAAAGAAGCAAGGAAGCTTGAAGAAAGAGCGACTTACACAGTGACAGCATGACCTCCGAATGTGTAGAGAATATTAGTGGCTCCTGTAAAGTATGGTACTTTTGCAGTGGGTGCACTATGTACCACATTTGGGACCTAAAACAACACAAGAACAAGGTATAAACATCATGCAATGTTTCACTCTGCTTTCAATTGTTGAGCAGCAAGGTTCACACATGCAAACTATACAACAACAGGGAGACAAATGGCCCCTTCAGATTCAAGCAAATATACTTTGGGTGTAGGATTGTTGACTGTACCTGCCCATGGACAAGGGAAGCAATAGTCATGTACCAAGCTGTGTAAGAAATCATGATAAGACCGAAGAAAGACCAAAGTCTGTAGTTACGGAAGGAAGGTATCAGCACTGTCACCATGCAACATGCTCCAAATATGTAGGTCCATTCCCTCTTGTCCAGGTGATCATTCAGTAGATAGATATTGCTGCAATCCCACCATCAAGTGAAACAGGTGCAGTGAGTTATGGCATGTTATTGCCTGTAGATACAGTGTCTTCCCTACACAGATATTGCTCCACGAAATCCTCTAATGCTGAAACAGCATTCACCACAATGGGCTTTATCCATGCATGTGCATAATTAGCCTCACCTGGCACATGCAATGAGCTGAATGACACCACCAAAGAGGAGGAATGTGCAATTGAAGAAGAGACCTGCAGCTTTCCAGTAAGGGCCAAGCAGCCCATCCAGGACCTCAAACCACTGTAATAGTTCAATAGCAAAACCAGGAAGAATAAGTGTAATATTCCTGGAGATTGGTGGACCCAAATCCCCAATAAGCATTTGCAAACTCACAGCTACAAGAATCTAACTAATGCTTCCTGCAGGTCAGTTCACTCTTCATTATCCATTTCATCTCTACCTTCAATGCCTCTGCACAGTCCATGTCATGAGCACCTTGCAGCGATAGAGATACATTGCAAATGAACAGAGAAAACCTTCAAACCAAAGAAAACTACTATTTTGCCTCAGTGTGACCTAAGGAATAATGGCAGAGTTTGATTTTCATGCAAGGGAGTGGTTATATTATGACCTGGATGACATGATTCTTGAACAGCACACCTTCCCTTTCCTTGCGGGTGCGGTATTCAACATATAGGCAAGTGATCATGTAACAGGACCAGCATCCTATCGTACCATAAAACAGCTGCAACAGTATTCCAGATGGGTATCCCAACTGTGAAAAGGAATAGGGCAGCACTAGCAACACTTGGGCTACCTGCACTTCACACACAAGCTTCAATAGTGTCAGCACAGAAGGTCAGTGTAACTTTTCTTTATGCTACTTTATGTTATCCTGAAGCTCATATTAATTTGTGAAATAATTAATCACCAGCAAGAGAAGCTAATCCACATATGTCAAAATTACTGCTGGACACTGAACTGCATCATCAATGAGCATCATTCTGCAAAACCCATTTGCATATACCAACATCTCTCCTCCATCTAACATGCCTTGTCGGAAAACACCTCCGAGAACGGCAGACAAGTGGAAAGGACTAGGAAACTCTGCACAACTTCCCTGAAAGAGACGCAACCTAACCAGGAGGCAAATAACAAAGAAATAGGAGAAGGGTGCACCTGCATACTGAGAAAAGAGAAGTATAAATTGAATACAAAACAAAGCAACACGTGGGAAAAGCCAGCATGCTTTTCAGCGCCATCATTTGCCTTCAGTTGTAAAGCCACAGTGACAAAGACTGGGAGAATTTGTGTTGCAAATGTACCAGAAATCAGCAATCACATGCAATCAAACTACACTGGACACTTATAACAGTCCAAAGCTCTGGAATTATGTGACAAGTTTCAGAGTCCTTTATTATTACAATTACTAACAGAATAATATGAAGATCAACACTTCAGAGCGTCAGGGTAAATGTGAGTGTGATCTCAGAATCAAAAGAAAAAAACAGAAGTCTCGTTTCAAAGAGCCATTCTTCCTTCATGTTATGAGCAGAAAGCTAAGGAATATATCGATTCCAAGGGACTTCCCACTCGGCATTCCCACCACAACTGCATGCAAATCAAACTTTCACAACAAAGAATTGATTGGCCTAGAGCATGAATACGTGCAAGGATGGAGAGAGAGAGAGAGAGAGAGATTGGTGTGAAAAGGGCGTTTCATGACCTGGTTGGAAGCTGCACTGAACCAGGCATCATAAACAGAGCCACCATGCCAAAAGAGCCTCTTGAGCTGGCCATTGATGGAGGGATCTTGAGGTTCTTCCAGAGCTTCCAGCTTCTGGTTCTGTTCCTCCATCTCGCCATAATTTCCCACCATCTCTTCCGAAGGAGCTCCGCCTGCTACCATCTCTTCTAAATGTTTCGCCACAACCGGCCCCTTGCCCTGCAGTAATTATTTCAACCGGGTGCAGGTCACTCACGCCAATTGCCGGAGGAGTCCACCCTCGAGCTCTAGGAACCTGGCAGAAGACAGGAACACCAGCAGCATTTCGAGGAGACTAAGGCCTCCACTGACCTGGTTTTTGTCACAAGTGGCAATGCATGGTCTGTCAAAGCTGAGATTCTAACTCAGAAGTTACTGAAGTACAAGCTTACACGCAGACAACCACAAAACTCATGCAGAGGAAAGCCTCGGCCACGCTAGCTAAGAACAGCCTAGGTCCTAAAGAAGAGGACAGAAAAGCAGAACTGAATCCCCAGCTCATGAAGCAAGCCGAATCAGAATCAAAACGTGTACACGAGGAAAAACCAAAATATACATGTACACTCCGAGTCTCTGAAAACAGAGGCACATTTACAGCTCGAGAAACAGTAAACATGAAAGATTATAGCAAAGTTCCAACAAATCACAAGTAAGACGATGTCCAGAATGAAGGAAGCTTTCAACAATACTAAGGTTTCCAAGACGTGAAATTTACGATGCAGAGAGATATGAATTTCATGTAAATCTACTCACACAGCAGAACGGAGTCTGAGAGAGACAAGCACATGGGATAAAACTGGAAACTGCAAGCACATACAAAATCAGGCCTCCACCTGCAGAGGCGGTGTTAGCAGAGCAAAGGCTTGGTATTAGTCACGCGGAGACAGCTAACTGCTTGTTACAGAAGATTTATAGAGTTCGAAGCTCTAGTCTTACACAAGAAACGAGTTCATTCCACGAATCACGCGTCTCAAGAGTGCTTCTGAAGTAGCAGAAGAAATCTCATGAATGAATATTCTCAAGCTTCAAGACACCAGCAACTGGCAGAGAGGCCCGAATGCAAGAAGGGAGTAGACGTCATCACAACTTTGCAGCAACCCGATCAAAACATCTCTCCCCCAACACAATAAAACAGAACCTTGCACTAAAACCAATCAAAGAATATGGCTATTATAGTTAGGTGATGACGAGACTAAAGAATGAAGCAAACTCTATACTATACCACTAGTACAGTTTCTTCTTCTGCGAGGGAGAAGAAGAAAAGTCATATTTCGAACATTATATAACTGATAGTAGAACAACCACGCGAACTGCCACCAATACTATTCCCGTCTGCAACACAATGACAAACACACAGCACAGCAGACTGCAGCTCTGCAACAAATGGGAGCTTCACTCAGACAAAACACCTCCACCAAGCTGCGACCCGCATGCCATTCATTTACGAGGCAAGCAAGGAACGCGAGATAAAAATTGAGTGGAAGCTAGATAGATGCACACGAGCTGCAAGCAGCCAGACCACAAAAACTATAGTCATGAGCAAACACACAAAAAAATGACAACTTTATAAAAACAATTTACAACCACACCATATAAACACAGACAAAGCAGTAAAATACAAAGTACTACTAAATTATCTCACCAGCAGCAGCAGCCCCTGCACCACCACTATTATTTTGTGCAGCAATAGTGCCGACCCTGACTCGAGATCTTGAAGAAGCTTTTAGGCTCGTCTGACCACACACAAGATTTAGTCTTTACACAAATTACAAGTTGAAGATCGGCAATGGCAGTTTACCTGCTCCTCTCCTCGCTACTATTGCTTGCTTGCTTTCTTTCTTTACTACTGTTGTTGCTGCTGCTTGCCTGCACTGATGATGATGACGATAGTGTGGAGGATTGGAAGCCCACTGCAGTCTCCACTCTTACTAATACTGTGCACTGTGTCAGGCAGTTTATAGCTAGCCTTCTCTCTTTCTCTGTGGCTTTGTTTTTTATTTCCACTAGCCTACAAGCTGCCACTACTACACCTATTCACTACTTTTGGTTTTGAGACTTAGTTTTTTGGATTTCAGTAGCATAATGTGCAGAGAAGTTTTTTTAGATGTGAAAAAAGTTGAGGTGGAGCTAGTATGGTAGTAGCTCTTTGTGTTTTCTGTCCTGCTACTTGGGACTACTTACTACCACTACTTGGGCCATCTGAGAAAAATTCAGGTGGGAAGAAAAGTCAGAAGGATGTTTTTTTTTGTTTACTCTCCTGCTTTTCTTCTTGACAGGTTAATAAACAGTTTAGAACAGTGTTTTTTCACTTAACAAAGTGGCACAATAGCAATGCAGTTTTCATGGGAATGACCAGACTCCAGACCAGCCTTCTTGGTTTGCTTTTAGGTGAGGGTGGAGGGTGTAGCTAGTATTGTAATACCAACTATGTGCCAAGGTTTATTTGCAATACTTTAATCATTTTCATGTCTTAATATTTAACTGCTAGCATCTGTTGTTCTCTTTTTCCCTGACAGCTTTTTGTTTTGAGATACGTGGGGGAAGATGCCTCAAAGCAACTTTTATTTAAATGCAGGTCAAAACATCCAGTAAAGATAACCCCAGTAATTAAGTATTGGAAGAGAATATTGTCTCGCACTCTTTCACTCTCCCTATATACCATACATGCAAATACAAATACATACACACAGAGAACTACCATTCCTTCATAAAAAGGAGGTTGCTTGGTCATTAAAAAAGGTTTTTTTGGGGGCATTAGAGCAAGCAAGAAGTGCAATGGTAGGGGGAAATTGCGTGAGCGTTTTGAGTTTTATGATATAGGCAGATCTTTGCAATTTGTGAGTGATTGTATATTGTTAAAAGTTGGACGTAGATTTAATTCACAGTACAGAGATAGCAGTGCTCCTTGAAGGGAACCTACTATGTGAATAAGAGAATGACCTTTCTTTTCCTGTAGTTTGGACTAGAAAGATCAAATTACAAAGATATAGTCATAAAGGGCGCAGATGTGGAACTTGGAACTGAAGCATTCTGGAATGTACAGCTCTGATAAGGACTAGATACGGAGATCAAAACAATGCACCACTTTCATAGTATAAAATCAGAACTAGTTGGACTGTCCAGCAAGTAAAGGGGAGACCCACTAGAACTGACAACAACAACTAGAGAGAGAGCTTGGTGACAACAAAGGCTGAATAGTTGATAGGGGAGGGTGCAATGAATTATGAGATGCACCATGTTCCAATGTCCTGAGATACTGTGGGCCAATCCAAAGTATATGACATGACAATTCTTTTTGTTTGGGACACACATTTAACTGTAGGCCTATCATGCCACTCTGCAAACCATGCTATTCACATTTAACAATGGTGTATGGGTTTGTGCGTCTCATTGAATTGTGACAATATCCCCATTTTACCCTGCTTCACATCTAATAAGGTATGGCAACACTTGGTACTTAGGGCAAGTAATATCGCCATAACACCAATAAAGTGTCATGAATCACAATGCCACAATTTTCAACATTGTAAGTTATTATTATTTTTCTAAACATTATTTCAACATGTTCACACATGATTTTATTTTTATTTCTTGAAATATGCAATTTAGTTCACACCTACAAAAATATTGTTTTCATTTTTTTTGAAAGAGAGAAAAACAAAAGAATAGGCAAAGATGTATGCTAAACTTTGAGTTAATTTGTCATTTTTCAGACATTAGTTAACACTCATGTTTAACTCTGATTTTTTTTTAAAATTTCAAATTAATTAACAATGATTATTAACATCATCTTAACATCAATCCCATATCATATGTCATGTAAAATCTAATGCTCATTAACATCTTAAGTGTGGACTGATGGTTAAATTTAACAAAAACCTAACAATAAAGTTAACACCAAGTGTGATCATATTCGAAGACAGTCAAAACCAATGTTAGCCATTTATTACATTTTAAAGAATTTGTTGGGGATGTTGTTTTTTGAATCAAATTAAAACCCCACAAGGCATCAATAACCAAAACAAATCAAAATTCTTAAATTCGCATGTTATCAATTTCATTGTCAAACTAATATCTGGTTATCTTGTTTCTATCCATCTATTATGCACAAGGTTGGTTATCAAACACTCACCTTAGGAATAGACTATTATACTATTCACCCAGGTTGTAAGGTTTAAGGCTTTAAACCGTTTTTTTTTTGCTCACTGCTTTCTGAATGCTTGTTGCCTCATTTCATTGGCTGTCATGAATTTTTGTCCCAAGTATGTTGTCATCTTTTTTGCATACAATATTTCCGCCTCCATGACCATTCATTGTTTCGTTCAAGTGCCAAGAATGGGGCTAGGAATGTCATCTAAAGCCAGATTCAATCTACTCTCTCAAACCAGGAGCCATTGTAAATCTCTCTCTCACAGAGTCATATCATGGATTAAGGTTAGCCAAATATGGAATACTGATTTCTGTACTGTTTTCATTTGGCCTGAGTGCCCTAAAAAACCTCCATACCTGAGTGTCCTGGCATTTCTAATTCAAGAGTAAACATGAAGGTGCAAAATACAATACACAGGTTTAGGATTATAGGATTGATAACCTACCTACCTGGATGAAAATTTCAAACAACCAACAAGTAAGTTAGTGATAACCAGGAGTTCTCTCCATACCCAGCCAACGCTGTTCAAAATCACTTGAACAATTGCAAAGAACCTCAAATATTATTTCTTATGTAGTAGACCACAAAATCAGACCCTACACTCATTTCAGGCCATGAAAATTATAAGCCCCTTATTTGTCAAGCTTAATCATCATCTGTAATGTAATCCAGACTTCAAACTGACAATTGTTTCCTCACTTCACTGGTGCATGGGTTGTGTTGTCACATTTAAACTACTGAAATAACCCCATTTTACCCAGCTATACACCTAAGATAGCCCAATCTCCTCCAATAATTGCAAAAATCCTACAATATTGTCATTTATGCAGCCCACAATGTCAAATGCAACTCTCATTCCAGACATGGAAATTATAAGATATTTGATGAACTTATTTGTCAAGCAGAAAGGGCATCTGTACTTCAGACTTCAAACTGACTGTAAAAACCTCTGCTCTTTGCAGCCAGTGTAAATGAAGGAGACCTTAAATGGTGTATTCAAGTGTAAGCAGCAAATGGGCATTTTGAAAAGTGAAAACACCCACCTCTAAGGGTGTTTTACTCTTTGAAATGTATGCATAACTTTTTTCATTTTCCTACAGTGATACCTGGATGGTACCCACCAGGTATCACAGTTTTAAAAAAATAAGACTTGTGTTTTTTTAATGCTTTGTAACACCCTTGGCTGCATGCATTACTGGATTGGGCCTGCCTCAGCTGTGCCTTGCATGGGCCCTTCTTCCGGTAATGCTGGTGGCCTCGGCTGTTACCCTACACATTATTTCCTTGCAGCAAGACAGCATTGCCATCTTCCTTCCAAGCAAAAGCTCCATGAATGCCATTTCATTTTCGACCATTCACCTCCAAGATAAGATTAGCCTTGAATTACACAAACAACAGACAACACTATTATCTCACATGCTCTTTTCAAGTTCTAATGTCGAATTTTCAAAAACAAACACCTTCTGCCAACTTTTAGCCATCACAATGCATAACGTAGACGAAGACACTATTTTGAAACCCTAAACAACAATGTTCTCATGGAGTACACATCTGCAACCACACATTTAAGCCTACACCCTATCCATTGTATTATGTATTTGCATGTACAGGCTATACCCAAAATTACTCGTGAATAGATTTATACCCATTGGAAAAGGAAAATGTTAAACAGGCAAAGGGTTCTTAAATCCTGTTTTTAAACATGTTTTTCTCCCTACTTGCCCTTTGCTTTTTTGAGCTGTAACATAACTTACTTAGCAGGTTACAAACATTAGCATGGCATGTTTGCATATCATGTTAAGTAAATAATAGGCTATCTAGCATGTTATATACATTCTAGCATCCATGACATGATATGTTATGGGTAAAAAAACTTTTGGGCATCACCCAGTACTTTTGCCGAGAAAAATATGGGCCAATGGCAGACAGGATCAAAAAGCAAGTAGCAGTACTTTTGTACTGCTAGCATTAAGGACCCTTTGCCTGTTTAACATTTTCCAGTGAAGCCTAGATGCAAATCTAGTATGTTTCCCTATAATCATTGTATTCATTGAGGTTAAGTACAATTCAGACTGTTATTCTAACAACCTAGTAACTCAAATGAAACATGAAGAGTAGTAATCTTAATAATATGTAGGGCCAGCCGTCCATGCTATTTATATGTGCCCTTGTTTGTCTTAAAAGTGGACAGTGATGTGATCTCCATCAACATGACATTTGCATGTACAGGAAGACATTCACACAGAACCCCCTTTAAGCCCTTATCAAGTACCCCATCTTTGTTCCAAAAAGACTAGGTAGTATTTTGCAAGATGTAAACAACATCCAATCATATACAAGAGGTTTCTTTTTGTTGAACATGCGATTAGTATGCTTTCAATCATACAAATGTTGACTACCATGACAATAGATATGCACATACAATTAAGTAGGAATTCTTTACCAATATAAATGGAAGCAAAAGGTGTTTTTTTATTCACTATTGACCTTTAACCATGATTAGACTTTGTCATATAGCCTAAAGCTTAAGCAAATGAAATACCAATTGCTTGAGCATAATGAAATGAGAACGATACAAAGTTTGTTGAAGACTCACGAGAAATTGGCTTTTCACTCTTTCTTTTGTAGTTTTGTTTTTTGCTCCCTTTCTTTACAGTTGGATGGCTATAAAAACTTGCATGCAGGTTGGAATAGGCAAGTTGAATTGCGAAAAGAATTTAAATGAACACATGTGCTTTGTTTTCACAACCTCCACAAGTACTTGAACAAAATGCTGAAAACATTTATAAAGAGTTTACATCAATATATTTTTCCATGACCACCACCTCCAAAATGGGACCACAAAGGTTAGAACTTTGCAGAACAAC
>Ga0116226_10002657_pt1 | contig 15627 bp, 10 predicted proteins | sample S1TSphfallax_FD_89692 | JGI IMG/M metagenome (GOLD analysis project Ga0116226, IMG submission 89692) | Host-associated microbial communities from peat moss isolated from Minnesota, USA - S1T2_Fa - Sphagnum fallax MG | ecosystem: Host-associated > Plants > Peat moss > Unclassified | place: USA...
AATATAAATCATCTTTCAAAACTTCCAACAAATTGTATTTAAATATTTGGAAACCTAGACTTACACTTATTTTCAATGCAAAAAAAGTTATGATTATTAATTGATGAAATATAAATCAAACCAATTGCACTTTCAATAACACAACTAACTATTGGAATTCCTCTTTTACTTGCCACATGAATAGGAAGAAAATAGTCCATGGGAAGATAAGATGCATTAGCTTTAACAATCATCAAAAATTGCATTGACAATAAGATAATCTCACATATCCCATCATGCTAGATGTTGGCATTAGTATGGGCAAAATTAGTTGGACTATTTAAATTTAAATTTACTCAATGACCAAAATGTATATAAAGATAAGTTTCATACATTAAAGTTGAGAGGGAATGCTAATGTTACAAAACACATTCATACATTTTGAACCCATTTGGAACAATTTTTAACAACAAATGCAACAATACCAAATAATCAAATTATACTTGTTTCAATGAACAACATGCTTCCTAATCATAAAACATTCATAAGTTTTTAAAAAGACAACCAAACTTAATATTAAAATTTGTAATCAAAATTTCAATACAAGAAAAAAATTTGATGAATTTTTTTTTAATTCAACTTCAAATAACACATCAACCCTGTATATAGGAAAAAATGGTTTTAATTACAACAAAAATCTTGGTTTTAATAGGAATTCCAAAAAAAAAATTAATTCAAAAGGAATTTTTAAATGGGAATAAACCCTACAAGGGACAATAGTGAAAAGAAGTGAAAAATAAATAAAAAATTGGGGGTATGCTTCCTAGTTCTTCACACTAAGGAAAAAAGGGTGCCTAGAAGATTCAAAATGGGACTAGGACAATGTAAAAATCATGAAAACTTCATAGACAAATCACTAACACAAACCAAACAATCAAATGGTTAATGCAAATGAAATCAACTTTGGCTCACAAACTTGTTTTGGACTCACTATATTCACATGGCCCAAACTTGGAAGGAGGCAAATACCTTCCTTCTTATAATATATGTTACTATAATTGCGATGGAGGTTACATTGAAATGGCCAAAATCCCAAGGATTCCCAAATTATGGGAATTTTGTGAATTCATAACTTTTTCATATGAACTTCAATTGAGTAGGTTGAGGCTAAAAAGTTGTAGCCCTCAATGAGATCTTTTCAACACCATATCATATGCTTCAATCAAAGGTCATTTCCACTTATTTCCTTGTTTCTAATAATCGGGAGTTAAATTGTCAATTTAACTCATTGTCCTTTTTTTGACCATATAACTTACACTTCAAATTTCCTAATGGAAAATGCAAGTTAAATTAGAATATCTACATTTCAAGAGCTTTCAAATTATGGTATAAAAAATTCACAATTTGCACAAGATTTGCCACCTATATATATTTGTGTCCCAACTCTTTAAAACTTCAAATCCCAAATGATTACCACTTATGAATGCTTGGGACTACACCAAATGCAATGTACATCAATAGGCATTAAGACATTTCATGAGAAATAAATTATTTTATGTACAACTTGCATCCAAGGGAAACAACATAAAAGAAAATTTTCCAAAAATCGAATTCATTGAATTACAAAGCTTCTTGAACTTGTAAATTTTGACCAATATTTTGGTGCATTACAAATAAGAACACATTGAAAATGCACATATTTCATTACATTTATAAACAAATGTTCAAAATATTGTTAAATTTATTTCATGAAACATAAATTTGAAGCATTTGATAAAAATTCCCAGTATGTACAGAAGTTTTGTAAAGAAACAAACCAATCATAATATTAAAACTTTTAGAATTGACCATGGAGATGAATATAAATTTGATGAAGTCAATCTCTTTTATCAAATGGAAGGCATAAAAAGATAGTTTACAACTTCTTATACACCCCAACAAATTGGTGTATTAAAAGGAAAAATAAAACTCTAATCAAGGTTGTCTTAGTTATGTTATCATATGTTTAGGTACTTAAGGTGTTTTGGAAGGATGCACCTTTAAAACAAATATTAACAAAACAAAAATCCAAAAAATGTTGTAACTAAAACTAAAATTCCTTATGAACTATGGTATGGAAAACAACCAAATGTGTCATGCCTAAAAACAAAAACCAATTTCTTGTTCATAAGGAGGAAAAAAAGAGTTGAATTCACATATTTATGAATGCATTTTTCTTGGGTATAGTGAAGAATCTAAGGCTTATCATCTTATGATAGAATTATAGTTATATCTAGAAATGTTATCTTTCACAAAACCATTGACAATTGTCAAGAAAACAAACACCTATCGGAAAAGGAAGAAGAAAAAGAGGAATTGTTATTTTGTGTTAATTAAACACCCCAACAATATAAGGGCAATAAAGACCTATTTCAATTCCAAGTCAAAATATTCCAACAACACACATCCAAAATGTTGCACTACCTCCAAATGGGTGGCCTCTATAAATTCAAACCAACAATTAATTTCACACGTGTGGGAATACCACAACATTTGGTCAACTCTTTCAAAGTAACCTCATTGAAAACTTCTCACAACTTTAAATTAATTCCAATGATAGAAGATGTAATTTCACATAATATGATAGCACATGAGAAATTTCATTTACAACAAAATCCACCTAGTTCTTCTCAACCTAAAAAAATCAAATTCAACTTACAAAGAAGCTAATAGAATCCATAGAAGGAAAAAAAACCACAAATTAAGAAACTTCATGTAAAGAAGTTTATCAAGCTAATTTAGCAAATATATCTTTGGAGATTCGTCACATAATAAAAGAAGCCTTATAGAAATCTAATGTTAAAGAATGCAAGATGCCATCAATGTTGAATTATATTATTTACAAAAGAATAAAACAAGTGGAAGTTCATGACACTTCTCCCTTCCAATAGAACCCCAATTAGCTTTAAATGGGGTTTCAAGATTAAAACTAATGATGCTGGAACAATTGATAAAAGTACAAGGCTAGGCTAATGATAAGGTAATTCTCATAACTGTAAGGAGTTAATTAAATAGAAAACACTTTGTCCTACACATAAATTGAATTCCATTAATGTGTTAATCACACCAACCATACAACATAATCTAGAAATGCATTGAAACTAGATGTTAAAATTGTAATGTTTTTAACTGGCTACTTGGGTGAAAATATAATCATATGAGTCACAAAGTGTATGGACACTACATACAAACTATACCCCTACATTTTTTTTAAATCACAAAAAAGACACAATAATTGGAATTACCATTTGTTTTTGGAATAGGTTCCATTACTTGCAAAATTTCAATCTAAAAAATTTAATTTAAATTTATGATGTTTCAAAAGTCCTTTTATATGATTTGAGAACTTAAAACTATTGTGTGGACAAGAGCTTTTTTTTTTGTTAAAATTTGATAAATGTCCACTAATCAATCTAAAAATTAGTATGGATTTTTTTGTTAATACATAAAATAGAAAAAAGGGTTCAAAGTTTATGAAGTTATTATTTGTATGTGCAATGTAATTCTATTTGATTTTATATTTGGTTTAGAAGAACTTTAAACCTTTAATGTCTTGAATTTTGAAAGTGTTTTTTCACAAAGGCTACTCATTTTTTTGTGAAAAGAACATGGATTTTAGTTTGGCTTTGAAATTATTGAATGAACTTAACTTTAAGTGAAATTCCCAAATACCATTTTTTTTTAAAACATATGGAAATTCAATACCATTTCACTCAAAAAAGGTACTTAACAAACAAGTTTAATTCAAGTATGTTTCTACATCAAATATGACAGTTAACATTTTTATGAAACTTTTACCAACAGACAAACACATCTAATGCATAAAATTTAAGAATTTGTTTGAATCCAAAAGTGGAAACAAACTCCTCAACATCAAGCTTTCATGATATGATTACATGGAAAACAACATTACTTTTCCTAATGTGGGAATGGTTTTTGTAAGTGCATTCATTACATTACAAAATATTTCTCATTTGGTCTCTTTCCACCTACCAATGTTCTAAATCAAGCTAAGATTGAAATGAAAAACCAAATGGACCAAGTTGTCAAAGAAAATATAGAAAAAGAAAAACACCAACACAAACTACTAATATTTGGTCATCTAACAAATTGCCAAAACAACATAACTATAATTATGCATGAATAATGAATGTTTGAGGATCGATGCGGGTCAAAACCTATAACTAGGAGCCAAAGGGATTACTTTGGAAAAGGAGTGCACGTCTTTTTCCCCAAAAAAAACTTTTACATGCAAATGAATTTTTAAATGAAATCTTTTGTAACTTGCTCTAAAAAATATTTAAATGTTCCTCAATGCATCACATTTTTTTTATTAGTCATTATTGAGTAATTATGAATTTTTAAAAGTGTGTTGATTCCTTATAGATTTAATGTTTCATCTTGAAAAATGATCAAAATTTTAAGTCATCACCAAAAATTAAAATTTCACATTCGTTAGTTTTATTATACTTTAAGCTATAACTTTATTTCATACATCATGCACATTATAACCTATTTATATGTGGTAAAGGACTCTTGAAGCTCTAAAATTTTTGAAGCAATTTTGAGAAATTCTTTGAATTTTTAAAAGTTTAAAATTCCACATTTAAAAAAATATGAATGTTTTTTTAGTGTGGCTAATATGTTCTTATCATCTATATTTTTTCAATGAAAATTATTTTATTATATGAATCATTTTGATAGTCCTTTGCAAAAGTGACTCCATCTAATATAGTAGGCAACATTTTTAAACGTCCTAAATTAAAACCAAAACTTAAAATTGAATTGAATCAATTTTTACTTTAAGTTCCTTGACATTCATATGAGGGAAAAAGGACTACCTTGCCATGATTACTATGGCTTTAAATGGTAATAAAAAAATAAATGTTTGATTTTGACTAATTATGTCTAACATCTGACGCCCTTTTTGGCTCCTACTTACGTGTTTTGACCCATGCATGGTTGGGTTGACCAATTTGGCATAGAACCAATGTCCCTATTTACTCAAAAAATGGTCAAATTTTGGAAATTACATTGATTTCTTCCATATTTTTTCCATGTCATTAATGGCACATCTAAAGTTCTATTTCTTTAAGCATTAGATAAGCAAAAAAATCATAAAATATTCTTCCTCCAATACGATATGGACTTATGAAAACATGTTTTTTTTAGCAAATTCAAAAGTCCATAAATATAGTTTTCAAATTCAACTTATTATTTATTTTGTTCTTACACTTCTTTGATATGATATTTTATTAATTCCAAGTCCTTAACACACATTCCATCAATCAATAGACCATAGCATAATCCACATAGAAATGGAAATCAAAGGTGTCATCCATGAGTTTTGAGTTCAAAAGTCCATGGCTTTTATGATTTTAAGAAAATTGTAAAATTATTTCATGCATCATGTAGATATTCAAATTAAGATCTTTAACCCAAGTCCATTTTAATAAATTTTAAAACATATAAAGCAACATGGGCATTGCAATGGCAACCATGAGGCAAAATTAGATGGTGTGACACCCAAATTTGTCCACCCAACCATGCATTGACCCTTGAGAAATTTCATGCTTTAAAATATTGTATTCAACTTTCAAAAAGGAGAAAGAGAGGTACAAAAGAATGTTTCAAAAAACACAAAAACAAGAGCTACAAATCCTAAGCTTGGTGGAAATACTAATTCAAGATGAATGAAAAAAAATGCAAATGAAAAACTATTAGTGAGAGTGTCAAAACTATATTATATATATATATTTATGTAATTCAATACGTTGGTAGGAGACAATACATACAACTATGCCTATAATTTAAATTACCTTTGATATGTAGAATTATGACCTTTTGTTTTATAAACTTTATCTTTGGGGTTTAAGGATGACTCTTGAAAGAATATATATGACGTTAATTTTATCAATACAAAACAAAACACTATAAAACATTAAGCATTGTCCCTCTTATTATGTATTTTTATAAATCTAACAATTAAAATTCTATTGAATAGTTTTCGTGTTAAATAATATAATTCAAACATAAGCCATTTTTACTTTCAAGTTTGGACTTGGAGAATGTGTAGTAGAGTTAAGTTGTAACTTGTCCTTTGAGCTTACATGATCAACAACATTTACAATTGTTGCATGAATGCCCCTTCACATGGAGATATCCACCTTTTGTGTCAAATTTGTACATGATAATTTTCAATAAATACATGGTATGTATTATGCTATAAAAGAGGGGGCCAAGTATGGTGGTATGGTGTCTACTTTGGCAAACTTGGCCACAAAATAATCCCACACAAAAGATTCCAATACATGTTTTGTAACCTAAATTTGTGAATAAGTACACCCTGCACCTAGTAAATTTTGTAACATTCTCATAGGTTATCAAGATCAAAATTGCTCATATTCACATTTTACAATGAAAGTATTCCATGTCCTTTTTAAGTACTTTATCAGGCTTTCCTCTAAGTGGGGCTAAGGTGAACCAACACCTACATTAAAACCTTCACCTTAGTGAAAGAGGCTTTTTAATGGCCATATTAAACCCAAAGAAATGTTAAATTTGAACTCAATGGCTTTGATTCAATTAAAGCATGGGATAATTAAAAATAATTTAAATGGATTTTGGGGTTTTTACCAATGTTGGGCAGGTATAACATCCACCCAGATGTACGCATCGGGCATGGATAGGGTATATTGTATATCCTTAACCTAATTTTTAAAAATAAATACATCTTAATGAAGTGCGTATCCTAGGATAAGTAAATCTACAAATTTATAACCTATTTAAAACCTCGCATATATTTTTTAAATACCTTTACCTAAAATTAGATATGTTTTGGCATGTGGGTAAAAAGGATTAAAACTCTAAACCCTAACTACTACACCATATGGATTGTCGTTCTTGTGTGTTAGTGAATACATCATTGTTGTCTCCCAACATTTTTTTCCCAACTTTTGTTATTAATGTTGCTTTGAAGCTTGCATAGATTAACAAAGAGCTTCATTTGACAACACAAATATCTATGAACAAGAGACCAAAAAAGTCTTCCATCATTGTCCAAGACCAAGGAAAAGGCCAGAAAAGGACTTGAATAATTATCTCATACTAAAGGTTAAATTAATTTATTTGGAGTTGTTAGGTTTTGGTGGCACTGAACAATCACCTTTTCTTGTCTTATTATGTTTTTTTCTTTATGTTTGTCTTATGTTTTCTTCTTATGATTTGTTAAAATTGACTTTATTTTGTTGCCAAACGGTATTTGTTGTGCATTGTGAGAAAGAAACTTATGTAGTGGATTTAAAATGTTTTGTCCACCTCAAAGAAAAGTTTGTGCAATAGAAGAACAAATTTTTTATCCTCTTTCGTTCTTTTGGCCTCTTTCTGGACCCACAATTTTTTTCACCATTTTTATCAAATCAACTACAATGTGTTTTCCTTTCTTTTGTAGGCCTACATGACTTTTGTCCCTTTGTTCTACATTTATTTTTTTCCATCCAGAGCCAATGGGGGAAAAAAAATCTCATCACTTATTTATTTTTCAAATGGTTTTATATAGCATGAAAACAAGAATTTAATTTTGTGTTGTGTTTACTACCCACATTGATTTCTATGTGATATTACATTATTCTAAAGGATTATTTGTATTGTCCATGTAAGTCAAAAACAAAAACTATGGTAGGAGTTTTTGTTGGATCCTCTATAATAGTGCAATCCCATACAAAGGAGGTTTAACGTAGCATCAATCTTACTCATACATCATATGTCAATTGAATCATATTCTTATTGATGTCAGTCTTGTTGTTCTCTATGGTTTTTTTTGGCCTTTTTGTGGACCCGCAATACTCTTCACCATTTTTGTCAAATCAACTACATTCTATGTCATTTGTTTTCCATACAATGCCAATGAGGGAAAAAACTCATCATTTTTATTTTTTTAATGGTTCTATGTAGCATGGAAACAAGAATATATTTTTGTGTTGTGTGTATTGCCCACATCGGCTTCTAATATGTGATCAAACCACATTATTTGAAGGAATGTTCTTTGATATCCTTGTAGATTAGAAACAGAAACTATGGTAGGAGTTTTTTTAAAATCCCTCACAATGGTGAGATCCATACAATGGAAGTAACATGACATAAACTTTATTAAAATTCAGATTTCAATTAAATCATATTCATATTGATGTTAATCTTATTGCTCTTTGTTGGCTATTATATTTTTAGAACCTAAACAATATACATATAAAATCCATGGTTTTCTATGCAATAACAATTAATTGCACATTATTTAATAGATGGATGGAAAAGGTAAATGTAACTTTCTTATTCTTATGATAAGTTTTATGCATGGGATGTGTGAAATGCGTGGTTAATGCAACAATTTATTGTTTACTGTACTAGGTGGAAATAATAATAGGTTAAATCATTAGCAACATATCAAGGCAAGATCTTTGGTTAACAACATGAATTCATGTTAGTAGTAATTCAGGTCAACAATTGCAACAATAAACCAACAATTACAACGACTAGTAGTAGGTCAGTAGTAACTTAAGTCAACAATTGCAATAACAAATCAATAGGTATAGCAACCAATAGTAGATCAATAGTTAATTTTATAACAATGGTAACAATTGGTTATAAAATTAGCATTTGGTTCTATTACAACAATAATTAATCTATAATAGTAGCAACTAATTTGTTGTTTTTAAAAAAAACATGGAATATTTTTTTTAATATGTGATCTTGTGTTATTCATGGTGGATTAACATGCGTAAAGAATTTTGAATTAAAATTGTGAGAGCCTCAACGGCAAATAGATTCAACAAGGTGAATGCACACTAAGCCCCCCAAAAATTATAATTATAAGTATGATCTTTCTACAATTAAAATTTTGGGTAACATATGGACATCAAATCTTGGAATATTTTTATTTATTTTAAGTATATGTGATTAGCTTTAGATTGAATCAAATCAATTTTTTTGAAAACTCCAAAAAACATTGAAAATTTTGAATGTATGGTGTATATTTGTGACAAAATAATACCCATCACAAAGTTTGAAAATTTGAACATGTACTTAAAAAATAAAGTTGTTGATGGAATTCTTGGGTGAATTTTTTTATGGTGCATGATATTGATATCCATTAATTCTTTTTTTTAAAAAATTGAAATTTGAAACTTTTGGATGAAATTCCATTCAAAAAAGTGTTTTTTACATTTTTTTAGTAATGGATGTATAATAATATCTTCCTTTCAAGAAAAAATCACTACCATATCAAAGAGGAAGAGAATTAATAGATGGGCATTGCATTATTTTTCAATTTTCTTTTGTTTGATAATGTTTCATGAATGAGAAACATGAGGCCCTATGGTTGTTCAAAAACTATAAGTTATATACTCTATGTACGTTGATTTTATTCAATCCTCCTCATTTAACCGTTGGATCAAGATTAATTTTGACTCAAAGTGAACTTTGAGTTTTAAAATGTTGTTGTGAAATTTTTTAAGTTTTTTACTTGTGTTTAGGTTAGCCAAAGGATGCCATCAAGATTTTAGTTTACCGCATACTATAATACTTATTATACATCACCTTTTTTGAACAAAAGTGGCTCACTTTTAATGTGCTTTCACCCAACATTTGCACCATTGTAAACAACTACATTAAAATTTTAAGTTATGAAGAGTTAGAAGTTGGAAAAACTTAACTTGCTATTGAAGCCCAACTTCAAGAAGGTGATGCACATTCATTGACAATTGTTGTTGTTTTTTTATCAACTTGCAGACCTAATACAATAGGAAATGTTCATAAGTTGGGTCAAATGTAAGCAAAACAACTAACTGGATTGCGATAACTATCAAAATTTTGGGATCCATGGGATTGAAGATCTACTCCTTGGGTTTTTTACAAACCAAATGTTGATGAACTTGTGTTGCTTGAAACAGAATAGGTTTTCATATATTATGTGTCATTCAGTTCCTTTGGTTATTCATGTATTGGGGTCAAAAACCAAGGACAAAAACGAATTGATTTCTTATAAAATTGAAAATGGGACTTTAGCCATGAAGAAACATTATGAAGGTGAACATTTTAATATTTGGAAAGTTTATTTTAGTGAGATTTTACTCTGACATTCTACTAAAACAAATCCTTTTGAAAAACAAAATTCCAAAGTTTGAAAATTTAAATCTTGGTTCAATTTCTACATTTTTTGGTAGCACCACATCTTACAAAAAAAACCACAAGAAGAACAGAAAGATTTTAAGGTAAAAACATAATAAAAGGTGCTATTCAAGTGAATGGATAGTGGACATTCATTAAAATTGCATTTTTGTATGTTTGAAAAATCACAAGGGAAGCATAATAGTTTGGATTGTCTTAAATCTTTTTGGAATATTTTTCATTAATTACTAAGTTTATATGTTCAAAGCTTGACATAAATACAAAAATGTTTTTGCATGTTGAAAGTACTCAAACCTCAAGAATGGATAGTATTTATTTTTTTCAAATGTCTTTTGTTTTTACCAAATGTGCACCATTCCTTTTTAAAATTGGAAATGATCTTAACATTGATGTTTAGAAAGGCAAAAGGACTTGAACTAATGAAAATTATTTTTATAACCAATTTGAGCACATTTGGTTCAAACATGCTTTTGACCTTAAAAATTATGGATTTTGAAAATGTAGTTTTAACAAAATTTGTTCATATTTAAGTGATAAAGGGCATGAATGCATAATATATATGATATAAAATCAATTTGTAGTCAAAATCAATTTATATCTAGCATGCAATGTTAAACTTGATATCTAAAATATAAAATTTAAAGCTATAAACCAACGTAGAAATGATACATGTCATGTGTAGTCCTTGGAAAAGGACTTTTACCTTGGCGCCCTTGGTTCCTTTGACCATGTTTCCACACTTCATTGATGATTTTGTGTTGCTTGTTGTGAAGGGGTTACTCCTTTAAACATGGTTGAAAGCATATGGATGAGGCAATTTGGTTTGTGGAAGGAACCACAAGTGGCGTTTGCATCATGTAGAACCCTAATTGAAAATATATTACTTTCTATGATGAAGTGAACATTTCAAGAGTTTGTTTTCCCTTTTGTCAATGCTACAACTTCTATTATTGTAACATTTGACTTATGGATAAACAAAGGTGCATTCAATACATTTGCCCTTATCATTAATTTCTTAACTTTGGATTGGGAACCAAAACTTGTCACAATTGGTTTGTTTGAAGCAAAAGGGTCTTTTAGGGTTAATTTTGTTAGTCAATTGCAAGTTTTGTTTAAGGAGTACAAATCTACTAACAAGATCATTTGTTACACTAAATATGAAGGCACAAACCTATCTACAATGACTAATGCACTTAAACAGATTATTATTTGTGAAAAATTGGCAATGTATGCACCATTTGAAGGTGTTTGTTTTGGTCATGCCCTTTCTAAGGCTTGCCAATATGCCACTTCTAATGAAAAAATATTTTTTAATCTACAACCAGTGAACATCAAAACCACACAATCTTCAATTCAATCTTGTATGACATGGCTAAAAAAATCATAAAAGAAGGATAGAATGGACGAAGGCATGTTTAGCTATAGGTTTGTGACCATGGAAATTAAACACACTAATGAAAACAATGTTTGCTTCCAAAGAGGCAATGTTCCAACAAGCCTTTGAATTTAGTGAACCCTACTATTCATGTTTATTACAAGCAACAAACATTAATTTTGCAAGGTAGAATTCCAACAACATAAGTTTGGGCAATTGTTGAAATCATTACATCAACCTTGGCCAAGATTGTGTCAAGTTGTGTATTTAATCAATGTTGTGGTTACTAGTTGTTTAGTGATGAACTTGCAAATGCAATCAATTTTTATGTCAAATTGACCTAAAAAAGGCTTCAACTAGAAATTTAAATGAACTTTATCCTTGTAATTAAAGTTGATACAAAATTTCTTTTGTTAACAAATAGGATGCGATAAGAAGTCAATTACATGCTTACTCCATTTTTGGATTGTTTACATGAGTTTGATCCAAAAAATGCACAAATGATGTTGCCTCTAATGTTTGACCCCAAATTCAAGGATTTATTTATTATGAACAATTATGTGGGAAAATATATGGCCATAATTGCAGTAACAAGGCATGATTCTGAAACCCTAATTCCCTTTCTATGTTCAATTTATTGAAAAGTGAATGCTTTTGTAGAGCCAACAAAAACATTTGTCACCCTAGAATGACCATTGGTTGTGTTTGGTGCATGACTATCTCCAAATGATATTGCCATTGAGCATCTAAATTTCTACATTCACAATTGTTGGTTTATGCATTCAAAATGAAAAAAATTTGTATCTACCATTTATAAATTTTTAATTCATAATTTCAAGTTTCTATTCTTTGAAATTTGGTTTTTTCATTTATAGTTCACAATTTGTAGTCACTTTAAATTTATAACATACATTATTTAATGGGTAAATGCATAGTCTAATGGCTCATTTTAAGTAGATACAATTCTCACAAGAGTTACAAGCAAGTTTTTACAAATGACCCATATGGATATGGTTTCAATTCCTAAGGTTTTCATTAGTGTAGTCTTTGATTATTTTAGTTTCAATTACTTATAAAACCTTGTAAAACTAGGTCAAAACCCATGTTTAAAAATATTGTTGTTAATTAGTATGGTGAAATCATTTTGAAAATTTTCAAAGATAAACCCATAAAGTCCATAAAAATAAAAGTTCATTTAGGTATTCCAATTATGTACCCATGAGACACACAAAAATCGAAGAAAAAAAAAATCATTTCAAAAGGACTTTTGAAAACATGGTCCAATTCTAACCCTTCAAGAGTTCATAACCACCATTTGGTTAAGGTTTCACAAAATAAGAATTCACAATTAGCATTATGATTTAATTTTTCAACCCATGTTTAATCACAATAAACAATTTGGAGTGGAATTCAATATGAAATCTTAATTTTTTTAACAATCTAGTCAATTGATTAGTCCAAATTTTTTTTCAAAAGCCCATTATTTATAAGAAAAAAATTACTCTCAAAAATTAATTGTGAAAATGTTTTCATAATCAAGTTGTTAATTTAGAATGAATCATCATTTAATGTATTTAAAATTAAATTATTCACCATAAGCATTTAAACACAAAATACTTGCAAAAATCAAGCTTGTGATGCAAAAAGTGAACCATTTTATTTTGCATTTACCTTAATTCATATGTGTGATGCAGATAACGATAAATGAATAAGGATTTAACTATTTGTGTCTTTGATTGATTGTAGGTGAAACAAGAACTTTCTTGTTTTTGGAATCTACAATTAGAAGCAAAGTCTTGCATGAAAATCCACTAAAGTGGTGGAAGGTTTGTGAGGCACAAATTTTTTTGTTGTTGGACACTTGTTTCATCAAATTTTGGGTATTGTGCAAAGTCAATTTAAATTGAAAATTATTTTGTCCATTGTTGGAATTTTGACAAGGCTATGCAGATGCCAACTTGGAACCCAAAACTTAAATCAACTTGTGTTGATTTCCAAAAGTTGACCAAATGGTCACATTTTGGGTGCGAATCATTTGTAGCTAAATCCCTTGATGACTTTGGGGATCTGGAAACAAATTTGATGGAGCTGATGGAGGAGGAGTTTGAAGACCAACTAGGTAACTATGTTGAGCTTGATGATTTGGTTGATTTTGATTTCTAAATCTGCAAATTTGGTAAGGAAGATTTGGTACGTGAAGTAAATGGTAAATTACATGATGCAAGGTGAAATTTTGGTAAGGTGGATTGTTGTTTAATTTGTCTTATCAAAATTTGTTATAATTAGGTTGTGTTATAAACCATAACCCAATGTAGGTCTTAGGACATGATGGTATTGTGGGGAAGCTAATTAAATATATTGTTCATGTTTATTAAGGGGAATTTGAATTTGTTCATGAGAAAGTTGTTGGATTGAAATCCAAACGGTGTTTCTTGAATTGGGTTCCTTGGGCATTATGTGTATCCATATGGGGATTGAGGATGGCTAGTTGGGCATTTTCAATATATGTATGCAAGAAGGGAAAGGTGCATTGTGTTCTTGGAATTTCAAAGTGGAAGATGTGGAGTCAACATATTATGAACATGGTGATTATATTTTGAACATAGAATGTATATCTTATCCATAAAGGTCTGATAACATTCTCATTTTGTGTCTATGTTTAGCATTAAGCTGTTGAGTTCATTCTTTTAATTGATCCTTGCATTTTGACATAAGGATTTAAACATTACATCCCATTGAATTTGGGCCTTGGAAAACTATTTTAACATGAACAATATTTTTTATTTTGAATTAATTGAATAAAAAGATATATACCCATTTATTACCCCAACCATGGGTATATGATAGAAGGCATCCATACAGAAGGTCCTACCCATCTACCGGAAACCATAATTTTTTTATACTTGGTCCCTAACCTAATGGAAGAAAAAAATGGTAATCTATCCTTACCCTCCAGGTAAATAAATTGAAATTTTTAATATATTCTTACCCTTGGATATATCAAAAGCAATATATCCACACAACACTGGTTTTTACCATGGTTGCAGTGTAGGTGCTGGTTCACCCAAGGCCCCTAGGTGGGACAGGCAGCCATATGCTGATTCCAGGTTTGGTGAAGTCAGATCTCAATTCACATTACAAGCGGATGACATGATTCAGATGGGAAGCAAGGAGCGAGAAACTGTTACTCTTGGACCAGGGAACTCCATTGGTCCAAACTAACCATCCTTTGTAGAAGTTGCAGGCCCATTTTTTTCTTATAACCAAAATGGTGAAATTTTGCAAAATAAAAATAAAAATACTGCTACCTACCAACCTCATTGTGCTCCCATACAGGGCTTGTTTCATAGTACGTTAAAGTCAAGCTTGGCTTTTCAAGCTGTTTTTTGTACCCTTGAATTGTGCCTAATCTGCTTGAGTGGCTGATTTGGCCTACTCAGACGGATCTAGCCTGGGTGATGGCTGAATTGACCAGCTAAGGCAAATTCTATACAAATGCCTACATTTATTTGGATTCACTACCTTAACACAAGACAGTGAGATCACTAGGGCCAATTCCAACTCCTATTGTGCCCATAGGCACCCATGGACTTGCTAGGAACCAGAAGCGGCCCTAGATGGCCTGCTCTTTAGTACAGTTAAAGCTGGGAGAACTCCCTGAATGTCAATGCCTTCTTTGTCCATGGAAAGTTAGTAGGAACCGGAATCGGCATTAGCTGGCTTGATCTCTAGAAGGTTTAAAAGCCAGTCCAGAACTCCCAGAATGTCAATGGCCTCACACAAGGACTTGCTTGGAGCCAGAAGCTGCCCTAGCTGGACCACTCTCTAGCACGATTCAAGCTAGGAACCTCCCTGATTGAATCAGTGCCTTGCCTGCTTGAATGAATTGTGCTTTGCCATATGTCTTGGAGAAACCATGGACCAAGACAAGTTGTAGTTGTTTAAATTGTCCACTTTTCAACAGCTGCCAAGTCTCTGCTAAGTTGCAACAGCAAGCCTAGTTGCTCAGGTCACCACTTAGACAAGGTGCAGACTTCAGACCAATGTTGGCC
>Ga0116226_10002658_pt1 | contig 15624 bp, 16 predicted proteins | sample S1TSphfallax_FD_89692 | JGI IMG/M metagenome (GOLD analysis project Ga0116226, IMG submission 89692) | Host-associated microbial communities from peat moss isolated from Minnesota, USA - S1T2_Fa - Sphagnum fallax MG | ecosystem: Host-associated > Plants > Peat moss > Unclassified | place: USA...
AATTATTTAATTTATGAGTTCTCCTTACGCTTATCGCTATGCTCCTCCTTACGTCTTCGTGCGCTTTTTGTTCTTCGTGTTTAAATTTCTTTCCGGCCTCTATGCACCGGCCCGCCTCAAAGCCGATCCGGCGTTTTTACGATCAGCCCGGTCGCGCCGCTGTGTGGTGGACTTCGTCCACCCTACGGGCTGAGCGCCGCACGCGTGATCCGGTCAGCCAGCCTTCGATTCGCCGTTTTGTATGGCGGGCTGTTTGCCGCCTCGTCGCTGGCGCTGGTGCTGTTCTTCTGGTGGGCGACCGCAGGGGTGCTGGACCGGCAGGTGGAGGCCGCCATCGACGCGGATGCGCAATTCCTGGTGGAACGCTGGTCGGAGGGGGGGGTGCCGGCGCTGGTGCTGACGGTGCAGGAGCGGCTGGCGGAGAATGTGGATGACGATGCCATTTACATGCTGAGCGATGCGCTGGGCCGCAGAGTGGCGGGCAACATGCAGCGCTGGCCGGCGGCGGTGGTGCAGGCCGGCGAGTTCTATGAGTTGCGCGTGGTGCGGGCGGGCGCGCAGTCGCTGGCCGAGGTGCGGCAATATGATCTGCCTGGCGGCTTTCGGCTGCTGGTGGGGCGTGATGTGCGGGGCCGGGTGGAGCTGCGCCGGCTGCTGACCAACACGCTGCTCTGGTCGGTGCTGCTGGTGGCGGGGCTGGCCGGCGCCGGCGCCTTCGTGGTGCGGCGGCTGTTCCGGCGCATGGTGGCGGAGATTTCGGCCACGGCGGAGGCGATTGCCGGCGGCGACCTGACGCCGCGGGTGCGCCGCAGCGGCCGCGGCGACGAATTCGACCGCATGGCGGAATCGATCAATACCATGCTGGAGCGCATCGCCCGGCTGATGGATGGGGTGCGGCAGGTGAGCAACGCCATCGCGCATGATCTGCGCACGCCGATAACCCGCGCCCGCGCTCGGCTGGAGGATGCGGCAGAGCATGCGGGCAGCGAGGCGGAGTTGCGCGCCGCCGTGGAGCGGGCGGTCGCCGATCTGGACGGGGTCACGTCCGTGTTCCAGGCGCTGTTGCGGATTGCCGAAATCGAGGCCGGCGCGCGGCGTTCCGCCTTCGCCGAAGTGGATCTGGGCCCGCTGCTCGCCGACCTGGCGGAGCTTTACGGCGCATTTGCCGAGGATCGCGGGCTGCACCTTGCGCTCGAGGTTCCGGATACGCTGAGGCTGCTTGGCGACCGCGAACTGATCCAGCAGGCGGTCGCGAATCTGCTGGACAATGCGATCAAATTCTCGCCGCCTGGCGGCCGCATCGGTCTCTCCGCGACGGCCGAGGGGCGGCGGCTGCGCATCGAGGTGGTGGACGAGGGGCCGGGGATTCCGGAGGCGGACCGGGCACGGGCCGCTGACCGGTTTTTTCGTGGCGAGCAGGCGCGCAGCACGCCTGGGTCGGGCCTGGGGCTGGCGCTGGTGCAGGCGGTGGCGATGCTGCACGACGGCGCTCTGCTGCTGGACGATGCGGCGCCGGACGCTGCCAGTTCGGGTCTGCGGGCTGTGCTCACGCTGCATACCGGTCCGGCTTCTGTCGCGCCGGCTTCAGTGCAGGCGGCTGCCGTGCCGGCCATTGCTCCCCCATGAAACGGCGCGTGTGCGTGGCTATGCTGATGAGCCTGCCAACGGCGCGCGGGTTGGCGCAGGATGCGCCGCCGATCCCGCTCACGTCGGACACGGCGCAATATTGCGCGCAGCTCGCCAAGCAGATCACGGATTGGCATAGCAGCTTGCCGGAGGTGGCGCGGCTTTTGGCGGACGGTCGGGAGATGTGCGAGCAGGGGGAGGTACGCAGCGGCCTGCGCCGGCTACGCCGCGCCCTGGTGATCCTGCACCGACGGCGCGACCCGGCGCGGGACAAGACCGCGGAGCCGGCACCTTATTAGTCCATACCGTGTTTCCGCGAATACCTGAAAGTTCTTCCCCGTGAAGGAAGCAGTTCTTTTTTGAAAAAAAGAACCAAAAAACTCTTATTCGTTTGGGGCCGCGCCAGTCCGACCGGATGCGGCTCCAAGGACCAAACGTTTTTTGCTTCTTTTTTTCAAAAAAGACGGCCTTTCTTTCGCTTTCTGACCAGGGTTCTCACTAGCGCCGCGCCCATACGCCGGCGGCGAGCCAGGCCAGGGCTACGCAGCCGGCGACGGCCAGCAGGCTGGCGCCGGCGGGACCCGGGCGGGTCAGGCGGGGGGCGAAGAACCAGGCGGCGAGCGGCGCTGCGGCGGCGGCGTCCACCGGGATGAAGCGGCCGCGGTCGGAGGCGAGGATGGCGGCGGTGGCAACGATCGTCACCGCGCGTGCGAGCAGCACCGTGGGTTCCGGCAGGCCGACCAGCGCCCACGCGGCGGCGGCCGGTATCAGGGCGGCCTGCGCCCAGTGGGTCGAGGCGCCGGTCACCCACAAGGCGCCGGCCAACGCCAGCGCGCCGCCGGCGCGCGCCCAGCCCGGATCGCCGGCGGCGGCCCGCGTCAGCCGCTCCGCCAGAGCCATGCCGACGAGAAGGCCGCATACGACTGGCACACAATGCGCAATCGCGTCGCCCGAGAGCGGCGCGCCGCGCAGCCACCAGGACAGGGCGGCCGCCAGACCAAGCCGGACCAGCCACGCAGGGCGGCGGGTTTCCAGCCATGCGGCGCCGAGCAGCAGCAACGCCGCCCCGGTCAGCCGCCCGAGCGGGGTGGGCGGCCAGACAAGGGCGTCAGGATTGAGCGCAGCCCAGCCGGCGAGCACGGCAAGCCCGGCCGCGAGCGTCGCCCGCCCCGGCCGCAGCAGGCGGATGATGCCGGCCAGCAGTGCCGCGGCGATGAGCGGCCGGAACAGCGGGTGTGACGCGACGTGCAGGGCGAAGCGGAGGGCGTGATAGGCGTGGGCCAGCAATGCGTGCATGGCGCCCCATGGCGGGCGGCCCGCGCCGCGTCAACGCCGGGGCTATTTGCTCGGCAATTTGGCCAGCTGGTAGCTGCGGTAGAGCGCATCGGACGAGAAGCTGCGGTACGAGTCGATGCCGGCGAGCATCTTGCGGTTATCGTCGGGGCTCATGAAGGCGTCGCTTTCGCGCTTCACCGCCTCGTCGCGCACGCGGTCCGGATCCATGGCGGTCAGAGTAGGGTAATGTTCGAGCAACAAAACGTTGCTACCCTCGGCGTTGTTGATTTTCACCAGCACCCGGTAATCATCGATGATGCCGTGGCGCTTTTCGATTTCCTCCAACGGCACCCAGTAGGTGCGCAGGAGTGTCAGATAATCGTCTATATGGGTGGGGGTGATGGTGCGGATCTGGATCTCCCACGCGCCTTTTTGCGGCGTGTAGTCGATATAGGGCTCGGCGACGGCCACGCCGATGCCGATCATGCCGATGACGACCCCGGCGATGCCGATTCTGTTTCCCATATGGCGTTCCCTCGTTTTGCCGATGCGTGTCGGACTAAACTGATACGCCACGGGTTCGGCAAGGGCGGCGATCGCTACCCCACGCAGACTTTCAGCAGCCAGAAGGCGAGGGCCCAGAAGCCCAGCCCGACCAGTATCGTCTCACGCAGCCGGCTTGGCGGGCGCATCGCCGGCGGGCGGCCGACCAGCGCGTCGTCGAAGCTGCCAGGCTCGATCGCATCCGGGTGGCGCAGGAGGCTCACCAGATGGGGGTTGTCGAAGTCCACCCGGCCGCTGCGCCGGCGCTCCAGCGCCAGCTCCGCCTCGGCCTGAGCCACACTCTGCATTTCGATCATCGCCGCCGTGCCTTCTCTATCAACTGTCTAAGAAAACCATCCTGAGGTTAAGGTCAACTTAAAGTTGTATTAACGGCGAGTAAATGCAACCGATGTGTTCTGCTGACCATCGTGTGGCTTGGCACCCAAACTGCATCGATGCCCATTATGATCGGCCTTTGTCATGGATTTGCATGAGCCTTCCATGCCGGCGGCGCCGGCATGGCTAAACACCGTTCGAGCCGGACGGGGACCGATTTATCTGGCGATTGCCAATGCGCTGGCGGGCGCCGTGGGGCGCGGGGAGGTGCAGCCCGGGGAGCGGCTGCCGCCGCATCGCACGCTGGCGGCCGCTTTGGGCGTCGATCTCACCACGGTGACTCGCGCCTATGCCGAAGCGCGGCGCCGCGGGCTGCTGGATGCTGCGGTTGGGCGGGGGACGTTCGTGCGCACCGATGTGGCGCTGCCGGACGCCGGCGTACCCCCGACCATCGTCGATATGAGCATGAATTTGCCGCCCCAGCCGTCGGACCCGCCGCTACGCGACTTGCTGCGCGATGGCATCGGCCGGCTGCTCCGCCATGAGGATACGGCGACGCTGATGGCCTACCGCACCGGCGCGGGCACGCCGCAGGATCGTGCCGCCGGCGCGGCCTGGCTGCGGCCGGTGCTCGGCCCGGTGTCGCCGGCGAGGGTTCTGGTATGTCCAGGGGCACAGAGCGCCATGCATGCCGTTCTGGCCACGCTGACCCGCCCGGGCGACACTCTGGTGACCGAGGCGCTTGCCTATCCGGGCCTGCGGGCGCTGGCCGCTCACATGGGTCTCACCCTGCTCGGCACGCCGATGGACGGCGAGGGCATGCTGCCGGACGCGCTGGATGCGATCTGCCGCGACCGCACGCCGCGGGCCATCGTATGCACGCCGACCCATCAGAATCCGACGACCGCGACGATGGGGGCAGCTCGGCGCGAAGCGGTCGCTGGCGTTGCACGCCGCCATAATCTCGTGCTGATCGAGGACGATGCCTACGGCCTGCTGGCGGCCGACCCGCCGCGCGCGCTCTCCGCCTATGCGCCGGAGCGCAGCTTTTATGTGGCCACGACCGCCAAGACTCTGTCGCCCGGGTTGCGCACCGCGTTTCTTGTGGCACCGCCGGGCGCGTATGCGACCCAGATCATGACCGCGTTGCGCGCGGCCACCATGATGGCCTCTCCGCTGCTCACCGGTCTTGTATGCTTATGGATACGCGACGGAACGGCTTCGGCCATCCTCGGCGCCATACGCGCCGAGGCTATTGCCCGGCAGCGCCTGGCCGCATCCATCCTGCCCCCCGGCTTCGCCTCGCGGCCGGACAGCCTGCATTGCTGGCTGGAATTGCCGGCGCACTGGCGCCAGTCGGAGTTCGTCGCCTATGTTCGCACGCGTGGCGTGGCGCTTGTTGCCAGCGACAGTTTTTCGATTTCCGGCCTGCCGCCGAATGCGGTGCGGGTCGCCCTTGGGGTGGCCCCGGACCAGGACCGCCTGACCGAGGCTCTGGGCGATGTTCGGGATGCGATGCTGGCGGCGATGCCTGCGCAATTCCAGGATGTTATCTGACGATTTTTGGGTCATTTAGTGACTATTTAGCAGGCAACTGCATTAAGTCATACCGGGGCCGGTTCGTCAGTATTGCGCCGTTCGTCCGTATCGACCGGACAGATTGTATGGATGCCTTCACCCAGTGTATGCAGGACAATCTTGCGAATGTATGGTTATGGCGCCTTTGGGGTGCGTTAACGATCCTGGCACGGTGGTTGCGATACTGGCTGTGTCCACGCCGCACATGATGGAGCCAGCACATGCCCGTTGTCGAGAAAGAACCGCACAAGGCCGGCGATTACCTGGTCGATTACGAACAGAAGGTTTTCGAGGACGTCAAAGCCCAGCCGGGTGAGAAGGCGCTGGTGACGTTTCACACCGTGGCGTTCGAAGGATCCATCGGGCTGGTGAATTTGCTTCAGGCGACTCGGCTGAAGCGCAAGGGGTTTGAGACGACGGTTCTGCTCTATGGGCCCGGGGTGACGCTGGGTGTGCAGCGCGGGTTTCCACGCCTGGGGGATGAGGCGTTTCCGGGGCACGCCAATTTCAACAAACAGCTGATCAAGATCATGGAGGAGGGGAGTAAGGTTTATGCGTGCCGCTTCGCGCTGCAGGCGCTTTATGGGCATGGGGAGGGGTCGCTGATTCCTGGGATTATTCCTATTGCGCCTACCGATGTGCTGGATTTGATTCTGCTGCATCGGCGGGATAATGCGTTTATTCTTGATACTTGGACGCTGTAAGAAAGATGTTCTTTTTTGAAAAAAAGAACCAAAAAACTTTTATTCGTTTGGAGACGCGCCGGTCCGACCGGCGCGGCTCCAATAGGCAAAAGTTTTTTGCTTCTTTTTTTCAAAAAAGAAGTGCTTTCTTCTGATGCCCAAGATCCGCGCCGCCGCCATCCAGCTAAGCCCGGTGCTAGACACCGCCGAAGGCACGGTTGAACGCGTGCTGACAGCGATCGCGGAAGCTGCAGCGCAGGGCGTGCAACTCGCCGTCTTCCCGGAAACGTTCGTGCCCTACTATCCATACTTCTCGTTCGTGCAGGCGCCGGCGACGATGGGTGCCCGGCACACGAAATTGTACGAGCATGCCGTGGTGGTGCCAGGCCCGGTGACGGAGGCGGTGGGGGCAGCCGCGCGCGCGCATGGCATGCATGTGCTGCTCGGCGTGAACGAGCGTGATCACGGCACGATTTATAATGCACAATTGCTGTTCGACGATAGCGGCCGCATCGTGCTGCATCGGCGCAAGATTACGCCTTCGTTTCATGAGCGCATGGTGTGGGGCCAGGGCGACGGCAGCGGCATGCGCGTGATGCCGACTGCGCTCGGCCGCATTGGCGCCTTGGCCTGCTGGGAGAATTTCAATCCGCTCGCGCGGGCATCACTGATGGCGCAGCATGAGGAAATTCATTGCACGCACTTTCCGGGTTCCATGGTGGGGCCGGTGTTTGCCGACCAGATCGAGGCGGCCATCCGTCACCATGCGGCAGAGGCTGGAAGTTTCGTTGTATGTGCTACCGGATGGCTGACCGATGCGCAGATTGCGGTGATTGCACCTGATCCGGCGATGCAGAAGACACTGCGCGGGGGCTGTTGTTCGGCGATCATTTCGCCGGAGGGCCAGCATCTGGCGCCGCGGCGCAACGAGGGCGAGGGCATGGTGGTTGCCGACCTCGACATGGCGTTGATCACCAAGCGCAAGCGCATGATGGACAGCGTCGGCCATTACGCGCGGCCCGACATTTTTACGCTGCATGTCGATACATCCGAAAAGCGCTTTTCGACCATGCCCGCAATCCCCGCCTGTGCCGAAGACGACAGGAGCCACGCCGATGTCACTGAGCCACGAACATCTGATCACCGATCTGCAATCCTTCGGGCTGCGACTACCTGAGGGCGCACCCGGTGCGTCCGGACGGCGCGGCGGGGCGGGTCCTTCGGATCACAAGGCGGTTACGGTTGCGGGCCGCACCATCATGGTGCCGATTTACGATAGCGCCGCCGCATCACCATTCACCGCGCGCCCGCAGGCGGACGGGTTTGCAATCCTCGAGCGCGATGGCGAGCCGGTGGGTCGCATCGGCTTTCCGCGCCAGCCGCGGTTTTATGCCATGAGCACGTTCGATGGCGTTCCCTACTGGAAGATTGCGCAACTCCATGGCAGCGACGTGCTTGCAACCACGGTGTTGCAAACCTGCATACGCTATGCCGACCGGACGACCTCGTGCCAGTTCTGCGCCATCGGCCAGTCGCTGGCCGGCGGCCGCACCGTTGCGCGGAAAACCCCTGAACAGCTCGCGGAAGTTGCCCGCATGGCGGTGCTGCTCGATAGTGTTCGGCATATGGTGCTGACGACCGGAACGCCGAACGTGATCGATCGTGGGGCGGAGATTTTGTGCGAGAGCGCCTTTGCGATACGCGCGGCGATCGATCTGCCGATCCAGGCGCAATGCGAGCCGCCGCGCGATCACGCCTGGTTCCGGCGCATGCGCGCGGCTGGCATCGACAGTCTGGGTATGCATCTGGAGGCGGTGACGCCGGAGGTGCGGGCGCGAATCATGCCGGGCAAAGCCACGGTTTCTCTGGACCGCTATTATGACGCGTTTGCGTCGGCTATCGCCGTGTTCGGCCGCGGCCAGGTCAGCACCTACATTCTGGCGGGCCTCGGCGATACGCCGGAGGCGATCCTGGAATGTTGCACCAGGCTGATCGGCCTTGGCGTCTATCCGTTTGTTGTGCCGTTCGTGCCGATTGCCGGCACGCCATTGGAAGCTCATGCGGCGCCGTCGGCCGAGTTTATGCGTGGCATTCTGGCGCCGTTGGGCCGCATGCTGTACCAGGCGCAATTGCGGTCGCATGACATCAAGGCGGGCTGCGGGAAATGCGGCGCCTGCTCGTCTCTATCGGCGTATGAGACATGATCGGCGGTCACACGGGATTTTTTTATGAGGTGGGGCGCTATCTGCCGCCGCATTATCGCGTGCGGGAGGCGGCCGATTTTTGGGAGCTCGCCGGCTGCGCCAGACTGCGGCGCCAAGTCTTCTGCTTAGAGCAGCGAATTTTTCAAGGTGACGACCGCGACGATATCGATCGCATTGCCACCACATTGGCTGCCGTATCCACGCTGGGCGGCATGGCGGACGACATCGTCGGCACGGTTCGCATTCATGAGTGCGCGGCCGGGCATTGGATGGGCTCTCGCCTGGCGGTGGCGGGCGACCATCGCCGTGCGGGCGGGATCGGCACGCATTTGATCAGGCTCGCCGTATGCCTTGCGCATGCGCGGGGTGCTACGCAGTTTACCGCGTTTGTGCAAAGCGCGAATGCGACACTGTTCGAGGCCCTGCATTGGCGTACGCTGGACACGCTGTTGCTGCATGGGCATCCGCATCATCATATGCAGGCCGACCTCGCGCACTATCCCGCGGCCGGCGCACACGAGTTGCAGGTGCTCGTCCCCATGCGTGCTGCTGCCTGATGTTCTCGACACTCGCACGCACGCTGCGCAAGTCGGGCGCGCTTGCGCATAAGGCCGATATTGCGCCGGTGCTGCGTGCGCTGGGGCCGGTTGCTGCCGGCGGTTTGAAGCTGGGCGACGATTGCGCCGCCATTCCGGACGGCGACGGATTCCTGTTGTTCGCCATCGAGGGTTTCCTGCCGGAATTCGTGGCGAACGAGCCGTATTTTGCAGGATGGAGCGGCGTGATGGTGAACGCCTCCGACATTGCCGCCATGGGCGGGCGGGCGATTGCCGTCGTTGACGCCATCTGGAGCAGCAGCCAAGCGGAGGCATTGCCCATTTTGTCGGGCCTGGCCGATGCGGCAGCGGCCTACGGTATCGCCATCGTCGGCGGCCATAGCAACATGCGTGCGCCGGGAAGCAATCTTTCGGTTGCGATCCTTGGCCGTGCCGAAAGACTTCTCACCAGCTTCGATGCGCAGCCGGGGGATGCTCTTGTCGCCGCGATCGATTTGCGTGGAAGGATGCACGATCCGCACCCGTTTTGGGACGCCAGCACCGGCGCCCCGCCGGAGCGGCTGCGTGCCGACCTCGAACTACTGCCGCGCATTGCCGAGACCGAGCTGGCCGCCTCCGCCAAGGATATCAGCAACGCGGGTATCGTCGGCACGGCCGCGATGTTGGCCGATTGCTCGAATGTCGGCGCGTGCATCGACGTGCGCGCCATCCCGCGCCCGGATGATGTATTGCTTGAGCGCTGGCTTGAAGTGTTTCCGAGTTTCGGATTTCTCATCGCATGCCGTGCAGGAAATTGCGATACCGTCATCGATCTGTTCACCAAGCGCGGCATTGCGGCGGCGGCGATAGGCACCTGCGACGCATCGCGGACGCTTCGCATAACGGATGGTGTAGCCGTCGAGATGATATGGGACTTCGGCGATCGCTCTTTGCTCGGAGCAGCGGCCTGATGCCCGCGCTGTATATCCTGATGCGCTGGCCTGATGGCGAACGCACGGCGTACTACTCGCCTTCAACGGTCGTGAAAAACTATTTTACGCCAGGGCAAGCCTATCCGCTGGCGGACCTCACCGCGCGCGCCCGACGTGCGTTTCTGGCAGCGAGCGAACGCGTCAGGCAGGTGCATGGCATGCCCTGCTCGCGCGCGGCGGCGAGCCTGGCGGAGATCGAGGCGCATGCCGCACAGCACAGCGCCGGCGAAGTCACCATCGAAAAATTCGAATAGGAGATGGGCGTGACCCATATTAGCAAAATGCGAGAGCATCACGACGTCATTGTCGTGGGCGGCAGCCAGGCTGGCCTCTCCGCCAGCCATTGTCTGGCGGCACGCGGAATCGACCATGTCGTTTTGGAGGCAAACCGCATCGGCCACGCCTGGCGTACGCAGCGCTGGGACAGTTTTTGTCTGGTCACGCCGAACTGGCAATGCCGGCTTCCGGGCTTCGCCTATGCCGGCGCCGATCCGGACGGATTTATGGTGCGTGAGGAGATTGTTGCTTATATCAGGGACTACGCCAAATCCTTTGCGGCGCCGGTGCGCGAAGGTGTGCGCGTCACTTCCGTGCGATCTGTCGCTGGCGGATTTGAGGTCGATACGAGTGCGGGGGATTTCACCGCCGGCAGCGTGGTCATTGCCATCGGCGGCTATCATGTTGCCCGACTGCCGGCGCTGGCAGAACGTGTGCCGGCCGATATCGTGCAAATCCATTCTTCGGGCTACAAGAATCCGGAGCAACTGCCGCCGGGTGAGATTCTGGTGGTCGGCACCGGCCAGTCCGGCTGCCAGATTGCCGAGGATTTGCACATCGCCGGCCGCCGCGTGCATCTGTGCACCGGCAGCGCCCCGCGCGTCGCCCGGCGCTACCGAGGCCGCGATGTGGTGGCCTGGCTCGAGGACATGGGCCACTACGACATGCCGGTGGAGGAGCATCCGCTGGGCGCGAGCGTGCGCGCCAAATCCAATCATTATGTGACCGGACGTGGGGGTGGGCGCGACATTGATTTGCGCGTTTTTGCTTTGCAGGGCATGCGGCTTTATGGCCGCCTGCTCGACATTGACGGGTCGATTGTGGTCACGGCGCCGGACCTTGCCCGCAATCTCGATGGTGCGGATGAGACTTTTATGAAGATCAACGCCAGCATCGATACCTATATCGAGGCGCACGGGATCGATGCGCCGGCGGAGGCGCCTTATGTGCCGCCCTGGTCGCCTGGTGCCGTTGCAACAACGCTCGATCTGGCGGCGCAAAACATTAGTGCAATTGTGTGGTCCATGGGATTTCGCTCGGACTTTTCTATTATCGACGTGCCGATCTTCGATGAGCGCGGTTATCCGTCGCACAGGCGGGGGGTGACTCCGGTGGACGGACTGTATTTTCTCGGCCTGCCTTGGCTGCATAATTGGGGGTCCGGCCGATTTGCAGGCGTGGGCCATGATGCCGAGTTTCTGGCGGACCATATTTGCACGAAGGTTCTGCACGCAGTCTAAATACCGACGCACCTTAGGGCCGACTCTTCGTTCGAGGGTTCGGCATGAACAGGCGCGCCGGTCGGCCGAAGGTGGTGGATTTCGTCCACCCTACGGCCGTTTATAGATGCGCCAGGCGTCGGGCTTTGCTTCGGCGAGACGCCATGTTGTCGAGGCGGCAAAAGGATCGTGCAGCCATGCGCCGTCTGCCGACGTGACTACGGCAATCGCGCAATCATAGTGCAACGCCAGCGCGTCCACATCGCCGGCCTGCGCGGCGCCTGCAAACACGCGTTTGAACACCTCGTCTGTGCGTAGAAGTGCGTCGCGCGTCACGCCGGCATAGGCGATGCCGGTTGCCCACCCGGCGTAGCAGGATGGTCGGTTCGACAGCAGCGCCCAGGAGATATTGTCAGGCCACACCGTTATCGTTGCCAGCATGAGCGGGTTGTTTGCTACCCGCGCGTCCGGTGAGGAATGGCGCCGCACCGCTTCCCATATGGGTGCGGACTCCGCAAAGCCCTTGGCGTCCGCTGGGCGTTGGCCGTGCCACGCCTCGCTGAATTTTTCGCCCGATTGTACAATGCCGAGTAGCGCAAGCGGCAGGGCGAGGGTGGCGGGCCAGCGCCACCCATGCGCAAGCCATCGCGCCCAGGTCGCGGCGGCAAATACCGTCAGTAGCAACACGGCAGAAATCGCCGCGCGCCAACCGAGATCGTTGTTGTCGATAGTGCTTTTCAAGACCCATGTTACCGACAGGCATGCGCCTACGAAACCGGCGAGAACCGGCATCATATAGGGGTTGTCACGTTTTAACCGCAGCGTGTCCCATATGCCCAGCGCACCCACCGGAAAGAGCGCGGGAAAATTGAACGGCAACACGAGTATCCAGAATGCCAGCAGATCGCCTATCGCACCCGTGTGCGCCAAGGCCTGATACGGTTGCAGCGCCACCGGGAGTCCGGCGCCGCGTGCGGCTACGCTATGCGCCTGGTTGATCAGAAACGGGGTGACCAGCACGACAGCGATCACGGCGGCAGCTGTTGCACGCAGGACGAAACGGATACGAGCGTCCGGCGGCAGCGCCCGGAGCAGCGCAGGCGCCACGGCCGCCGCCGCCCCTGCAAAGGCGACCCCGCCAACCCATGTCGAACTTTCAAATCCGCTCGCCACTACAAGCCCAAGCACGGGCACCGCTAGCCAGACGCTGTCCGCCAGGCCGGCGATGAGCAGTCCCGACAGCACAACGCAGCATGCGGAGGCCAGATGCTGCGGCACCCAGCTCGCCTGGTTCACCCAGGCGCCGATGTCGGCGCCCGGCGGCAGTGCGGCCTGCACGGCATCGTGCCCGAAAATCCAGTGCGCAACGGGGCGCAGCGAGGCCGGAACGCAGAGCAGCGCCACCAGCCAGGCCGCCCGCCTGCCGCTTGCGTGTATCGCCAGACCCATCATCAGCGTGATGGACGCGAAGGCGGTGAACCAGGTCATGGCGATATCGGCGGTCCAGCCGCTGACGCTGAGCGCTTTTGCCAGAACGGCGGCGGAAAAATGCCAGAGATAGTAGTAGGACAGCGGCGCGTGCGCGCCGGCGGGGCCGAGGAACGGATTGACCGGGGGTAAGCCCTGCCGGACCATCGCATCGATCATCGCCACCTTCACGTGGTCGAACATCGGCGGACCCAGGAGCACGCCGCCATCGGCGTATTTCGGCATTAGCGCAAGTGCGGGGAGAATTGCCAGCGCGGCGGCCAGCGGCCAGGTCCATGTTGGTAAGCCGGCTGAGCGGCGCCAGAAACTCAGGCTTGCCGTGACACACAAGCCGGAAAATGCACCTACAGTCAGGGCCGAAAAACCGACAAGCGAAAACACTGGTAGCGCCATCGCACAGTACACGGCCCAGCCGAGCGCCGGAGCCGCCCCATGGGCAACGGGGGGCGGCAGTAGCCGCCGCGCCAGTGGCCAACCTATAATCCCGAGAATCACCGAGGCAAGCACGGCCGCGCCGCAAATCTTCAAATTCGAGGGCATAAAAGGTTAGTAAGCCTGTTCCTTTGTGAAAAAAAGGCTAATCTTGGCGAATTAAACGAGCGAAAAAATCAGAAAGTGCAGACCGGTCGGCCTATCGCTTATAGCTGCTTTTGAATCGAAGAGTTTTTGCCCTAACACCTGGGGTTGACATTAGGGCTCTTTCGGGAAATCGACAATGGCTCAGATTGAGTACGCGGTTCAGCGAAAAGAGGTTTGGGATTGGCATTGGCGAACATGGAATCGGGGCAGATGGAAATTGCATGTCATAATATTTGCTGGATTTTCTCAACTTCTTCGTTTCCCTTCGGGGGCGTGCGCCCGGTATGGTGGGAGCCGCGCTCGCGGTCGCTCTGGCAGCAGTGGTCCTGGGGCTTACGGTGCTTTATCCGCAATTGAGGTTCAAACCGCAGGTGCGGACCATTTTGCTGGATAGAGACGGACTAAGGACCACTATCGCTATTATAGAAAATCACGCACATACGCATGAAGGGCAGTCAGGTCGATTGCCGAAGAATGGTGATTATCTCTTTATCACCTGCAAAAAAGCGGCAACGCCTTCATTATTCCGCGTAGAGCATTTGCTACGGCCGAGGCGCATGCGGCCTTCCTCTCCTTTGTCCGGTCAGCGCTGATGCCCAGATCGCAGGATGGGTCTTGACCCATCATTGCGCCCACGAACCTCGGTGGCCGTGCCAGCTTGATGGGTCAAGACCCATCCTACTAGATACCGCTGAACCAGTCATATCCACGGTCACTCCAAAACCCCCGCGGCCGCGTGTTGGTCACATACATCGCTGTGACCCACTTGGGATTCTTGAAACCCAGCTTGGTGGGGATACGAATTTTCAGCGGAAATCCGAATTTCGGCGGCAGCACATCGTCGCCTGCGGTGACCGCCATGATGGTCTGCGGGTGTAGCGCCGTTGGCATGTCGATGCCTTCGTAGTAGCCGTCCGCGCATTGAAATCCGACATACGCGGCGTGCGTGTCGGCGCCGATATGGCGCAGGAAGTCGCCGAGCGGCACGCCGCTCCATTGGCCGACATAGCTCCAGCCTTCTACGCACACATGGCGGGTGCGTTGCAATCGGCGCGGCAGGGCCAGCAATTGCGGCACTGTCCAGGGCTGCTTGTCGGCAATCAATCCGGACAGTCCCAGCCTGTAGGTGGCGGCATCGATCGGCACCACATCCTGCGCCGGATAATAGGCGTTGTAGCGGAACTCCTTAGCCACCGCCTCGGGCGCGTACTCGAGCGCCAATGCAGATTCGCGGAAGAGTGCGGCCTGAACGCGATCGTTCCAGCGCGATATGGCGTGAAGCGCTGACTGCACGGCATCGGAGTCGCTGAGGTCGCAGCCGCTCAGCAGGGTGAGTGCGCCTAGGCTCAGCCCACCGCGTAGCACTGTACGGCGCTGCACATCGGCCCGCAAGTCGCCTGCAACGGATATGCGCTGCATCATTCAGCTCCTTCTGGCGCAGGCGTGTGAGCCGCGTCGGTCGCGCGGCCGAGTATCATGGCGACCAGGGTTTTCGGCACGATCGCCACCAGCATGACATGCACGACGAGAAACGCCACGATGGCCGACATGAACAGGAAATGCACCACGCGCGCGGCGGGGAATCCGCCAAAGATCCAGGTTAGAAAACCGAGTTGCACCGGCTTCCACAGGGCGAGGCCGGAGAGGAACATCATGGCGATTGCAAACATGACGCCCCAGTAGAAGGCGCGCTGCACCGCGTTGTATTCGCCGAGCCGGTGGGCGAGTTTGAAGGTGGCAGCAGCGATGAAATCGCGCAGGAAGGATTTTGGCCCGACCGGCAGCAGGTCGCGCCGGAAATGGCCGGTCAGCAGCCCGTTCAGCAGGAACAGCGCAAAGCCGAACAGCAGCAGCCACATGCCGGCAAAATGCCAGGCGATGGCGTTGCCGGTGCCCCAGTCGTTGCTCGTTGTGGTGGCGAGGTATTTGTCGCCGCCGAGCGTCATCCAGTAGGGGAATTCGAACGGAAAGATCGGCACGTTATCGTAGATGCGCCAGCCGCTGCCGATCATGATGAGGATCGCCAGCGCCTGGCACCAATGCGCCATGCGCGCCACGGCCGAGTGGCGCTGTTCGCCGTATTCGTGGCTCATGGTTGGGGCTCCATCCCGGCGGCGCGTAACACGGCGGCGCCTTGGGCGCTGCCGATGAAGGCGAGTAGCGCCGCCGCATTCGCGCTCTGCCCGTTGGCGACGAGTGCGCCGCACATCGGCGTGGGCGGCGCGCCCACCGCTTCGGCGACGCGCAGGCCGGGGGCGTGCGCCTCGGTCGCATGCACCAGACCCAGA